>Ga0228711_1000188_pt1 | contig 61849 bp, 36 predicted proteins | sample MedpolnodulmetaG_2_FD_177996 | JGI IMG/M metagenome (GOLD analysis project Ga0228711, IMG submission 177996) | Root nodule microbial communities from Medicago polymorpha collected in Santa Monica, California, United States - brown nodules | ecosystem: Host-associated > Plants > Roots > Nodule... | reverse complement strand
TCTCCAGAACCGAAACACTTAAAGGATACATTGGAACTTCTTTCACTGCAACAGTTTCACACATGCCCTATTTTTATTGTTTTTTGTGAAAAATGAGAAATTAGAAGTTGGTTGTAAATTGTTTTTTTGCGTATTTTCAATTACTATGTTTGAAGCATATGTTTGAGGCTTGAGAGTGGGGATCTAGATTTATGGTTTAGATGAGATTATTGTTGTGGATTTTTCTGGCTTTGACGAAAATAAGAAGTAATTAGAATTATAAGCATGAATTCTAAAGAATTACAGAATGAGCTGTGGTTGTCCACTAGTGGAGGAGATGGGAGTAAAGTGGCGGAGATGGGAGGACAACGGTGGTGGACATTTCAATGTCTGAAGTGGGTGCATACGTCATCATGAATAAAATGGGAGGAAAAGAAAAAAATAGTTTATTTAAGAACATAAATAAAATAAAATCATAAAAAAGGTGTGATCTAGTGTGTAATAGCATATGTGCACTTCATCGATCTAATGGCTCTGAATAGTTGTTTAGAGTGGTTCACCGGTGAGGGACTTAATAGAACCCTCACCCTAGAATCCACCGTGAAAAACACAAAGCGTTTGATCTATTAAAAAATGAAGGACATGACAACTCTAATTATATGGTGTTTGATTTGTAAAACTATTTTTGGGACAGGAAAAACTGGAGGTAAAGGACATGACAAAAACATAAATTTTTGTCTCTCACTAAACCACAACACAACTTTTTGTCCCATGTACAAGTTATTTAATATACAAAAATAGTTTTTTGTCCACCAAAAATCATTTAAGACAATTATTCAATATCATAAAAGTTTCTCATGTGTTGTTCTATCTTGTGTTGTGCTGTCATGTCTTGTGTTGTTCTATCTAGTACATACTACTTATCAAATCAAACGCACCCAAGCTTATGTCCATTTTCTTAGGTTTTATCGCTATTTTTTCGAAATATTTTTCTTTAGCTTAAAATTTTAAATGCATTTTCTTAGGTCCCTTTTTATGTGAGAAATTCTACGCTACATTCGAAATTACACCCAATCATTAAATTAATAGTTAAATGAGTTGTTTTTTTTTAAGAAAAATTATTTTCTATCATTTACAATTATAATAATTAAATGATAGAAACTGAATTATTTTCTATCATTTGTGGCTTATTTTCTATCATTTGCTTTTCTATCAAAAATGTCGGCGAAATAAAATTTAATATTTCTAAATTTTTATTACTCATAAAAGTGAATATTAATTATTTTATAAGATAAGTAAAAAATTTAGTTTGATTCCTATAAAAATTGAAATGCTATATTTTTATGAAATGATATTTCATAAAATAGAAAAGTCGTCAAAATTCAAATAATTTTTTATTTCATAAAAAATATCATTAATTTATTAATTTAGAAAGCAAGTGTATCGATTCCCTTTAATTAACAAGTGGAAATTAGAAGCACCCTTTTTATGTTGTTCTTAACTATATATATTTTGTGGTTTTATGAAGTTTTGAAAAACTTATGAATATGAAAAAAAATCATGTTTATCCCTTCATCAGACTCGATGTATTTTCACCCAATTCTCCTCAAGTCTATAAACACCAGCACTCATATTAATCATCCTTCATGTTCAATTCCTCATTTTAGCTCAATGTTTGCAGCTTTTATTCTTGCTCTAATTAACTGCACATTGTGTTGAGAAAAAAATAGTAAAAATATAAGGAACACTAATACAAATTTGGTTTTCTAATATTTAATATAACTGGGGCTTTCACGATATTTCTCTAAAAGAAAATCCAATAAATGCCGAAAATTATATAGGTAAATTACCACTCGCTTGACACTTTCAATGACATGCCACAAAACGAACTGCATGAGCTTTAATATATGAGTGGTTTTATTATGGGTCGGTGAAAGCGTGCGATATAAGAGTTGAAAATCATAAGAAAAAAAATGTTTGAAAAGAAGAGGTATGAACATTCTCATTCCAACATTCTAACATACTAACTCCTCCACTGATGAAACTTATGTGAATTTTACCATTATATGTGAGACCAATTTTCAGATTATGAGAACTACACGAGTTTCACCTAATAAAAGATGAACTTTAAGCGCGTGTGTTGAGAAAAGAGTGTTTCTAACACTTTCACAAGATATGAACACCAATACAAACATCACCCAACCAAGGCCTACCAACAACACCAATAAAAAAAAACTAACTACTAATTAAAATCAAAGTCAAACTCCAAACAACATGAGAAACCAAACTTGAGCCAAAACCTCAAACTCTATCGCGAATGGCCACAAAAAACTAATTTCAAACGCCTATTACGTGCAACTCACACCAAATCCCTTTAAAAAAAACCATTAAACCGATCAAAGCCCCTATAAAAATCTCATTCAGGTTCCACCACCAATTAACCCTCGTTCCGTTAGAGAAGACATCATAATAAAGTGAAAGAAATACTCACAAGAAGGGGGGGGGTGTTTAAATTGTGTCCCTTTTAAAAATTTAGCATGCACTTAGTAAATACCTTTCTCAAGTGTGTTATTGGAAAATAATAATGAGTTAGAAAAAATATTAAGTGTGTGGTGATTCGTCTATACTTGCATATAAAGAGTAAGAGTTAGAGAATTTACACTGAAATCATAGGCTACGTCCAGTCTCCGTAACTTTGTGAGATTATCCACTATGAACTTAGAGATCTAACTTATCTCAATACGATTTCCTTTCTTTGATCCTTTCGAGATCAATACAACCTAAATTATCAATCCTTACAAGGCTTACACTTTGTATTCTTCTTGCCTCAACAGACTTTACACAATTTCACTAAATCTTAAAAGAAAGTCTTGAGGAAGTTACAACAATATGATAGAGAATCGTGAGATTCTTTTACAACTCAAGATAAGAGTCTGATATGAAAACACACTCAAAATTTTATTAGTTGAAATGTATTTGATATGAAGAGACAAAAATACTTCCACAAAAAAAAGTGGGTTATGTTGAAAAATGTCTCTTAGGATATTTGCTTGTAGAAACTCAAAGCTAGTTTTGTGAGTGATGAAAGAAGAGTTTTATGACTTGTAGGGAACAACAAGTGATTGGAGATTTAGACCTTGAACCCTAGTTCTTTAATTTTTACATAGCCTTCGTGTTTATAGAGGAGGATGATCATTGTTGTTATGATTATAAGAGTTTTCAAAGGGCAAAGTTGAGATACAAAGTTTTTCACCTCAGTTGGAGTCTTAAATAATGTGTGCTTAAATCATAGAACGTTATGAGAATGTTCTGGTGGAACAGCTAAACACATCCACTTTTGTTGTGTCAAGTGGATTGTTATGAACAATAACAAGTTGTATTTTGGAAACTTGAGTAGACATAAAACGACTTAAGAGATGTAGTAAGAAGCTTGGTCACAAAGCAAACCGCTTAAGAGAAGTAGTAAGAAGCGTGGTAATAAAGCAGAACATTTTGGAAACTTGGTCACCAAGAACAAATTGTGTATTCTAGTGTCACGAAAAAGAACACAAAGACCATAAACTTTTCCATACCCGTGGGACCTGAATTTCTTCCACTTTGATGTTTTGTCTCACTCCCATTTGTCTGAAATCAATCCATAAAAACAACTGATACGATCTTGGTTCATGCCAAACCATTTTATTTTACATTGAAGTTGGCCAAACGTTCTCAAAACATTCTGAAGTAAATGTAAATCTCTTTTCTTCATTTCAAAAGTAGGTTGCTTGATTCCCTTTGACCCAAAGCAAATATTTAAAAGTGTTGCAACTTCTTGGATCATGTTATGACATTTTTATGCTTAGGATCATAAAAATGTTTTTATCATTTTTCAAACATTTTTCATCAACAAACAACTTAGTAAATAATTCATGAAATGATTTATTCTTCAAAGTTGAATCTTCTCATTTTGCTGAATTGATATGAATACTTTTGAGTTCAATGAACATGTTCATCATGGTATATGCACTATTTCCTTTGTTAATAATACAAGCTCGAAATCATTTGTTGTTGCACTATTTTCCACAATTTCTCGGTGTATGACATGTCTTGTTCATTGAATAGCTTTGAGAAAATTTAGTATGATCAAATTTTGAGTAGGTTTTGAATATCCTCATAAGATATAAGCATCATTCCTTTCGGCATTAATTGTGGTAGTAAATTTTCATACCATGTGGCACAAGAACTCGATGTGAGCTGTCACATAAACTTAAATCATAGTCTTGTATATCTTGTGATCCTAATGTGGTAATACTCTGATGCTACTCCGATTATTTCATCATTGAGTTGATATAATACACTTGTTGATGTAAGTGGCTTCTAGCTTATCCACTTCTTTGATTCTTTTCCTTTCAATAAAAACTCATGTGTAAACATCACTAGATCACCATTCATAAAACTTAACATTTTACTTCATAAGGTTTGTTGTCATTAAAACATCAATTAGAAATTTTAGATTTTATCTCAACACATAACAATTCTAAACATGTGAGTCAAGAAAATTGAATCTCAATCTCAAATATAAAACGATCGGTCCACTAGACTCCATAAATAAATCATTAAGGCACCTCTCAACTCTCGATCTACCGGAAAAGACACCATAACCAACCTAACATTTGTATTTATACATGTAAAATAAAAATATGGCTAAAGTAAATTATATCAATAATGTACATCGTAAAAATGTGACGTGTATTTAGAAACAGAAGAAGTAACAAATAACTAACAAGTTATCTTTAATAAAAATAATTAACAAAATTTAAAATTTATTGTACTATAATATTAGATATGAGTAATACCATTGATTTACCTCATTATTACTACACTATAAACTATACACATTATTTCTTTCATGATCATAAGAACCGAATGACAATAGAAAAATTGAAATCCTATTAAAAAAAGTTAAAAGTTAGAAAAAAGGGACTTTTTCTTTGTCATTATTTTCAATCATTTGATATAAGAAATAAAAAAAAAGTATTTGCAGAAAAGATAAACATTGCATTGGTAGTGTAGTGTGGTAGACAAAGACATGTAGCTCAGCAAGCATATGGGGCCTTCTTGGCTGGATTTGCACGTAAGCAAAAGTTTTAAACCAAACCCAGTTCACATTTTCTGACTTTCATTTATTTCCCTTTATTATGCAGAGAATCTTTCCATTATTGGAAATCATTTGGTGGTGAGTTATGAGAAATCGCATTTACTGAATTTTTTAATTTATTTATGATTCCTTTTCTTTTCCATTTCTGTATTTCTTGGTCTATTCTTTGTTTCTATGGGGTCGTTTTCTTTCCCGCGTTCCAACAACTATTCATGCCCATCCAGCCCTACAGGGTCATTAAGGGACATGTACTGACACTAAATAATTTACTCCATTATACAACTTTTATACACTAAATCATTCCAATGAGGAGTCTTAAAGGTTTGGTAGTACCCTTATTGGTAAGAAAAGTTGTTGGGATCTTAAAAGAACTAATGTCTCACTTAAGAAATTCAATTTTAAGTGAGACACACATTTTTTAATATTAAAAATTGAAATGTAATGATATAAAGTTATTGATAGTTGATTAGTGGATCTCATTTAAGAAATTTGTGTGAGATCTTGAGTTAAACAGATTGAGTGCTTATTAGTACTATTATTGAAAAATTATAAATGAATGATGTGTACACGTGTGACTCATTTAAGTACTAAAAAAATGAATGTCTCTATTATGGATGCTTAGCTTGAGAAAATAACATGCCTCTGTTTTTTTTTTAATGCAGAAGTATTCACTATAAACTTCCTCAAGTTTGTGCACAATCGACACATATACGTCCGATATCATGAACTGCTAGCAATGATAAAATAAGGGTTCTTTTGACCTCAAGTATATATGTGTTGCACCATTTTTTTCCGAAGTAATATACGTTATGTATGCCTTAACAATTTGTCCTTTGTAAAACGAGCTCAGTATGCCAGAGGAGTGTGAATGTTGTTTATAAACTATATTTACCTTTGATTTCTAAACAATATGAGACTTAAATTTTTGGTGTAGCAGAACAATAACCACTTGTCGAATCTAAGGGACCAGGGTGCCTGTAAGCTATGAAGCGTACAAAATAGGTTTGACTTCTACTTGGCACACCATTTTCCGACCTCAAGCTCGCTACGCTACATTTATGACCTAAACTATTGCCTCCTTTGGGTATTGTGTAAATCCTTACAATTTTGCCCTTTATTAAAGATGTCTTAGTGGATAGAATAATGTGAGTGTTGTTTATAAATTTCTCTCAATCTTACTTCTCAAGTAATGTAAAACTTTCTAGTGTTGTAATCTCCTTAATATGTCTGTCAACTAGAGTAAAAGATAACAAGTTCACATGTTTTTTAAGACATGCTCACTTGGAGCATGTTTCTAAAAAATTATCTATGGTTTATGTTGACTTTTACTTTGCAATCAAAATTTACTAATTTGGCAAAGAAATTTAGACCAAAAAGTATAAGCATGTTTCTGCTTATGTTTGAGGTCGGAGAGAATAGTGTATCTGTACATGAGACCACAAGGAGTACGTATTGGTTATCTAAGTTTGATGATTTTTATGATCATACACAAAATTTTAAAGAACAATTTTCATGTTAACTTTGCCATATAAGTCTAGAGGACTAGAGGGTTATTGGTTGGTTGGGAGTATGGCGGTCAAGTGATTAAAGCCAGCAGAAGAAAGACACGTGCACATTCAAATAGGGTAGGGACATGCACCTTGAGATCATAAAAATGCTACAATTATATAGGAGCTACCCAATCAGAAAACGACAATAGTTATGATGTAACCGTGAGTGGGACCTACCGAATCAACTTGCTGGTCTGTGCCATTTTACCACCCATGGTATTGCTGCATTTTAACCGTTCCTTTGGCGGTTACCCTGGGTTCATCTGAATGTGAAAATGCCCCATTTTTTTAACATCAATAATGATGTGGGTCTTGCCGACTAATACTTCATTATTTGTACCATTTTTGGTTTTTTTTTAACCAGTGTTCTGAAACACTAGTTAACATTTTTCTAATGATATCTAGACACGTTTTGATGTATTGGGTATATCTTAATGTAGTGGAATTACGTGTGGATTTAATGGTTGTTGCAAATATTCTAACTCCAAGAAAATAGACCAATCCACTTGGTGAAGGTTCAACATTTATACCGTGAGGTTCTTAAAAAAAAAATGTTAACGAGTGCCTCTGAGATACTCTTTAAGGATTATAACTAGTAACTTTTTATGAAAAAAAGTGTGTAATCAATGCATTGGAAATCGCAACATTTGACTTTTTTTTAAAAAATTATTGTTTATTTTAGAATATTTAGGGTGTGTTTGGTTCTCAAGAGAAGTTGTGAAGAGAGAATATGTGAGAGAGAATATGAGAAGAGAGAAAGATGTGAGAAATATGGTAGATTTTAAGTATTGTTTGGTTTAAGAGAAAGAGAAGAGAAATACAGAAGAAAGAAATAGGCTAGTTTTATGAATTGCCTGATAAGCCCCTACCTAAAAATATATCTAATCAAAAAAGTACTTCTACTTTTTTTTAGGGAAAAAAATACTTCAACTTAAAAAATATTTGTTTGTGAAATTTAATCTATGTAAGAACCATAAAACAACCATAGTATTTTATTAAAAACATAAAAATAAAACTACGATCAAACAAATTAATTTTTAAAAAAAAGATAGCTTAAAAAATTGAAGCTCGTAAGTTACTGGCTGCCACAAACCAAAAATAGATGCTACAGTAGGATATTAATTAACATGAGTACATAACAACAACATGGATAAAATGGTAGTTATACCAATTAGCTAGTCCCATCTCTCTTTTCTTCGCTGTGATGGAGAGAAACCAAAAAGTTAAAATTTGGTCTCTCCTATTTCTCTCTCTTTGACTTCTCTCCTTAACCAAACAGAAGAAATACACAATCTCTCCTCTATTTCTCTCTTCCCTATTTCTCTGCAAACAAACATAGTGTTAAAGAGTGCCCCCCCACTCGTTAACGAGACAAAAAAAAACATTTGTACCGTGAGGCTAAAAGTTGTGTTGATGCTTTGGTAAACATTGGGTGTAACATGGGGCATGATTTGATGATTTACGAGGTTTGTCCGACTCAAATTAGTCATTTTTTAATCGCCGATTAAATCGGGGTCTCATTATGCTTGGTTAAGTTGTAATCTTTCTAGGCTTCGGCCCTCCCTTATATCCATAAAAAAGGATGGGTAAATCCCCTAAAAAAATAAAAGATGGATAAATGTTACATCCTCCGGTCTCAAATATACCTAACAACTTTTAGATTTATTGAATAAATAATGTATATGATTTATATTTTATAAACATACTCTTTCTCTCCCTTCTTTACCTCAATGAGTACTCACATAATCATACACTATTGAATAAATTTTCTTTGGGACTTGGATCAGATAAAATGGATAATTTTATTGCGGCCTTTCAATTTCATGCATGCATCAAATATTTTGTTAATTTTTTTATTTGATTCCATAAAGTCAACAAAATTATTTGAATTTTTCTCTCTAATAAATAAATGATTTGAATTTTCTTTTGACAACTTTAAATTTATTTGTATTCAAACTACAATTAAAATGCGTTTATTAAAACCTTATTTTTCTCTTTGGAAGTGTTCGGGGTTTGAACCTTGGATATTACATATATTATGCATTGTTCTTACCAACTGAACTAAATTTACGGGACAAATCTTAAAATTTAATAACTTATACTGAACTTTGTATGGATTGAAATTTAATAACCCCGCTCATATAATGAAAAAACAAAAATTAAAATAAAATAAACTAGGAGGAGAGTTGTTGAGAAAATTTGTCATTTGTGCAAGTCGTTCATGGCAAACCTACCAACATGTCCACCTTCAGAGTTCAAGTCTTGATAAAGAGAAAAATACTTTACTCATAGTATTCTATTAAAATGATCGTAAAACTAAGAAATTAAAAGAGTTGAGAAGTTAAAAATTCAGAATTCAAATCTTGATAAAGAGAAAAATACTAACATAACAATTACTTTACATGTTTCTTTTTTATAAAAAAATAATTTACTTTTTAGATTTATGATTAACATGTTGAAGATATAGCTAGAGATGGAGCCACCCTTATTGTAGCATGAACAAACTCATTTACTTATCATATAATAAACTTAACATGAGATGTTTTACTCAAATTAGAGAAAGCATATCTATCTATAATTACTAATGACAAGCACCAAAATTTGAGACGTCGCTATACTTGCTATGAAAATGATCCACACTACGTTTGGAGTCAAGCTCAAAGTTGACATTATTAAGTTGCAACTTATGAACCCATTCCAAAGCCGCGAGTAATCCTAGCGCCTCCTCAGTATCAACATCAATTAGAGATTCAATCCATTCCATCTTAACTAGAATAAAGACCACTTGATCAAATAAATCTACAATGAGATGTATATTTTTATACAATCATTTTGTGATAACTTTTGAATAATTTTTCTCTCATACTCACATTATGTTTTTACTCTTTCTCTTCCCTTTTCTCCCTCTATTGACTTTGAACAATAAGAAGAAAGAAAAATAAAGTTGTCACAAAAATTATCGGTTGTACAAATATCACTACTCATTGAAAGTTATAGTAAAAAAACAATTTAACTATTGATTTAAAGATCAGGTATACAAATATACTTGAATTTTTGAGTGTATCGTAAAAATTGTCTTTAATTTTTTTAGTAGCTCTTGAAATGAAATCAAAACTTTGGCTCAACATGCTTGGACGCTAAAAGAGAAATCAACACATACACTAAGGTGTATCTATTAGTGCGTAGCAGGTGAGCTTCCATCATTCATGATGAGCTGCCAATCCTCGTTTGTTTCTTGTTGACAACTCCAACAACCAAAAAATTGAAGCAAAAAAAGTATAATAAAACAAATTCAATCAAAATAATCAAATGAATTGAATAAATAAACCATTGCAAGTCACATAAGCAAAACTATACAGTTAATTATTCTATGATATATTTATGCAAAAAATGCACAGAACCGAGACTGTCTATTATTTAATTAATAGAAATTTTGTTATAATTGTAAGGTGTGCCCACAAACACATCATATCCAATCATACATCACCACCTTCATCACTTTCATTTATTTATTGATAGCTCCTTTTTGTTACTACCAAATTTCATTTCTTCAAAACTACTACTTACTTTCATTTTATTGGTTCATTTCTATTTGAAGATCTTACCTTTTTTTTTGTGTGCTGAGTTGGTATATTTATTTTTATTTTTATTGTTGTTTGTTTTCTTTCTTTTTTTGTTGCTAAGGTATAAAAAAGGAAAAATAACAGTTTTTTTTGGAACCTGCTTTTCTGCTACATAAATTATTGTCTCTCTCTGCTGTTTTCTAATTGGTTTTCACATTCATTGTGTTTGCCTTATCCCTTTCTTCCTTCTCAACTGTTTTCCAAATTGGGCTAAGTTTTCAAGTTAAGCTGCAGAAAGAAAAAAAACTATTTTCTCACTAAAAAAATCATTTTCTTTTGTTGCTATACTTAAAACTATAAGCAATTTATAGTTTTTTATTTTTTGGGTTATTGCGATTTGAGATCTTAATAGGGTTTTTAACTTTTAAGTATTTTCTTCTAAGACCAATTAGATAAGAGATAATAATCTTCTTTAAATTTGGAGAGTTTTCTCTCATTTTTTTGATCAAGTGGGTCTTTTCAAGATTCTTTATGAGTTATTATGAGTGATGAGTTTTCTCACTCATAAAAAAAGTGTATTCTGATTCCTTTGCTCTCATTTTTTTCCTTCTCTGCTTTATCTTCCTCTGTTTTCCTCTGTTTCCCTATTCAAATTTTAGACTTTTCATTGAATTTTTTGGTCTTAGAATCATAAATCAAGGTGAATTGTCTCAAATTTGATTCTATACAACAATAGTTTGATCTTGTGAAAACTTGATAAGATGAAGTGGGAAATGGAAGTTCTCCCTCCAGCATCATACACACAAAACTCAAATTGGTGTATGGAAGATAACATGACCACAAACTGGACTCCAGAAGAGAACAAACTATTTGAAAATGCTCTTGCAGTTCATGATAAAGATACGCCGGATCGATGGCATAAAGTAGCCGAAATGATACCTGGAAAGACGGTCGGTGATGTGATGAGACAATATAAGGAATTAGAAGATGATGTTTGTAATATAGAAGCTGGGTTGATTCCAGTTCCTGGTTATAGCACTCCTACTTTACCCTTTACCTTAGATTGGGTGAACAGTTCTGGTTATGATGAATTTAGAGGAAGTGGAAAGAGATCTTCTTTAGTTAGAGCTCCTGAGCAGGAAAGGAAGAAAGGAGTGCCATGGACTGAAGAAGAACACAAGTAAATTTTTTTACCTTTTGTATTTGTATTTGTTATTATTGTTCTTATTGTTTTAGAAAGAAAAACAATAGTATATTAGTTGTTATGTTAGTATTTTTTTTCTTTACTAGGCTTTAAATTCTAAACCTTTATCGATTAGCGTAAACCAGTTGAGCTTCTAGTGTTGGATAGATATAGAAGAATATATGTATGTTTGAAACATCATGAGCTTAAGAATGTATAGGATTAAAGGATGGAATTTACAAAGGTAATTTAGACCTAGGAGATAGGAACAGCAATTTTTAAAAATATATTTAAAGTGTTTGATATTTTCATTTTTCGGGTAGTAATAAGGTTTTTTAGCTTTCACCTAGGCTAGTGAAAAGTCTAAATTATAAAACTTTTTAGACAATCTTTACCTTACAAGTTGATTTTGTAAGGTCGAGTTAGACCAAAATCCTCGAATATCATTGTAAGTTAGAATAGGTTATATGATATAAGTTGGTTTTGTAGGGCTGATTTAGAATAAAACCTTGTGTTGCCATCTTAAGTTAGAATATATTTCCTGCAGATTATTTCTACTAGGCCTAAAGAAGTATGGCAAAGGTGATTGGAGAAATATTTCGCGCAATTTCGTCATCACAAGAACACCAACTCAAGTAGCAAGCCATGCTCAAAAGTATTTCATAAGACAACTTTCAGGAGGAAAAGACAAGAGGAGAGCAAGCATACATGACATAACAACAGTTAATCTTTCAGAAAAAATTGGAACTTGTTCTTCAGAAGACACCAGTAATAGATCCACTTCACCACAGAATTCCATGTTACTTTCACAGCAGCAGCAGCAACAAACTTCTAGTGCGACAAATTTTCGTTGGAGGAATAATCAACAAAATGCTATGGCTTTCAATCCAGCTCATGAACAAGTTTTCATGGATCCTCATGGTTTTAACTCATATGAGGTTAAAATGCAAGACCAAAATCTTCAAAAAGGTCTTGTTCATGAGTCTTCTTATCCACATAACATGGTTTTCCAAATGCAACATTCATCACAACATTATTCACATGCATAAAGGATCATTGTAGTGAATTCTTAAACTCAATATTGCTTAGAGTGTCTGAATTTTCCCAAGGTCTATGTGAATATCGTATGTTATGAACGAACTCAATGATTACGCAAGAAAGACATAGAATCTCATTGTTATAGTGGATTGAGGGGAGAGCGCGTTGATGGTGTATAATGATGAGAGTGTACCTACACACTTCAACGCTCAAGTTACTATAATGGTTCAGATGGGCGAGAAGCTGAGAATGAGTCATACCTTGATTGACGATGATATAAGACTTACATAGTCCAAAGAGGTAACATTTGGCTTGGACCAGACCAAAAGTCCACTCAGAAACATATGTTAAAATTTTGGTTAATTCTTGGCATATCAACATATAGGAAGGTACACATTTGTTTTTATGTAACAAATAAAACTTTAAGAGAGGAGAAAGCCGCAATGCCAATAAGTCCATAGTGTTGATTTTTGGGTGATTATGATGTTCAATAATAATTGATTTCTAGTGAAGTTTATTATGGAATTTCAACTTAATGCATGCACTTTGAAATTTAAAACTAGCGAGGCATACATGTGAGTGAAAGCATAATTTGATATGGACATGTAGTTCAAATCATATTCTTGTATATTGCAAGCAAAAAAACTCATTCAAATTTTGTTTGTTAATTAATCATTGAGAATACATGAGATCTTTTCTAAACGAATCTAAAAGAGAATATTCCTTCTAGACCGATTGTTAATTATTTTATTAGAATGAGGTTCAAAAGTGATTATATTGTAATAAAAAAGGATTCAAAGAGTGATTAAATAGGTAATATATTCTTATAATACTACTGTGTACACATTAGTCCAAAAGCATCACAGTCCTTGTGATTCTATATGTACGGAGCCTACCCATTATTAATCATAGGTTTTAAATGATTTACTGTTTCTCAACATCTTTGGTCACATGAAGTCTCTAAGTTTTGACCAATTAAAAAAAATGAAGTCTCAGATGATAAAAATATACAAATATGCAAGACATATATCTAAGAAAGGCATTTATAAATTGATACGTATATGTGAAATATTTTTTTTTATAAAACTCAGTATCCGATCAAAGAATCGATTAATTCGAGGGGACCAATCCCACCGCCCATATGCAGGGGCCCGTTCTAAGCCAAAGTTTTGCTCTGTATGGACTTGCGCATCGAAATTGACACATGAGGGAATCGAACCCGAAACCTTGAGAGGAACACACTCCAAGATCCCAAACCAATCACTAGGCCAACCCCAAATGAGTTATATATGCGAAATATTATTGCAGCCATTAGGAATTTAAATACAACCATGTACATTTGTTTGCACTACTATGGAGCCATATATCTTGTTAAATTATGCATGCTTTGATGTTAGTTGAATTTGAATTCAATATTACTTCAGCTGAAAAAAATCAAAATTTGAAGTGTACTTGCCTTGAAGAAGAAGAAAAAATTACAAAATACCAAACAAAAGGTTCACAATCTAGTTTTTATTTTATTTTATCAAAGAGTAAATTACACTACCCTCTCCACTTATGTCAAAATATACACTCCCCTTCCTCTTAAGTAATACATATTAGGAAAAATTACACCCCCTCCCTTGAGAGAAGTTTGAATTACATTCCACTCCACTCTAATGTTAAAATCTACACTTCACTCCCTTAATATTTTTTATTTTTATTTTTAATAGTATAACAACGAAAATTTAACGCACACATGACGATGAAAAAGAGTGTGAATCCATTTTATTAAAATCATTATTCGAATCATGTTTTTCTCTACATTTGATATACAATATCATTAACATTTAGTTTCAAAAAATATTATAAAATAGAAAATTAATTAATTTTTTAAAATTACCAAAACCAATGAAATATGGTTGATAAAAATTGTATTTTATATTCTAAATCATTAAGCTAATAATAAAATAATCAATTTTTTTTATCATTGATATTGAAATTAAAAAGAAATGAATTACTTTATCTTGAATGATAATTTTTTTTTTCTTCATGAAAATATATAACTTCCCTAACCTTATTCAACACATTTTTTTATGTCTATATCATAAAATTTCAAAAACTAATGAGTATTTTCAAATTACCAAAATTAGTGTTTATATTAATAGTTTATTTATTTTATTTGTAAAAAATCACTTAATATATAATCTGCGCTTGCTGCGGATGTACACATATGTTTCAATGTAACTATGTGACCAATAAAACTTTCCAAAAGGAGAAAGCGTTAATGCCAATAAATTCCTATTGTTGATTTTTGGGTGGTTATGATGTCTAAGAATAATTGATTTCAAGTGATTTTTTGGTGTGGATGATTTTAGGTGGGGATGATTTTTTGGAGGTGTTGTCCTTATGGGTGTTGATCGCAAGAGTGTTTTTATTGGCGTTTTGTTTTTAGATGTTCCGTCTATATACGACGCATTTTGTTTGTACTTTACCGGTTTTTATTCGTCTTGTGCAGGGATCGAACTTTTAATAAATTTTTGCTGATTAAAAAAAATAAAGTGAAATTGATAATGGAATCTCAAACTTAACCCACGCTCTATGAAATTCAAAATCTAGCTAGGAATACATGCGTGTGGAAGATACTGGTATTATTCAAAGCAAATTATTTTATTGATCGAGTATCAGGAAGTGGCAAAATGTATTCCAAAAGTATTGGAAAGTATACAAAAAATATGTTATAAGTATCTACTATCTCTATAACAATATTTTTTTATTCGGAATATAGAAAAAAGAAATTAAAATGATTTGGGACAAATAGTATCCAAAGAGTATCAGTGTCCAACATGGATACGAGACTGACACTTTTTCCATTTTAAAATATTTGGACTTCATAGATTAAAAGGTTTGTTATGGATGAAATGGTGAAATTCACAGGTTTGAAATATCATATATGACATGGGATGAGATATATAATAACCCAATCTAAAGCATACACATACAAACTTTCAATTTGAACAAATTTCGTGAAAGCAAATATCATGGACTTACAAATTGTAAAAGGGCACCCAATTGTACCTTACATGCATGAATTGTTCACAATCTCCTTACATTGAATCCTTAAGCAAATATTTGGTAACTAAATACTTATTCATGTGAATTCTACTTATTATAAGCTAGCCCATAACCAAGAGGGAATAAGGGGTCATCACATGAATTGACTCCCTCAACAGGTTGATCAAGCTGTTCAACTCTTCTAAACCAAGTCATTGGTAGTTTACCCTTGAAGTCATGATCCCCAAAGATAACATCTGTGATTCCATTTCCTTCACTACCGGGCAACCATGCCGCAACAAGAGCTTCAACTTTTTGAAACAAACTTTGTTCCAAGACCAAAGGTCTTCCAGATATCAGAATCACAAGTGTTGGGATTTTATCAGCAACTATGTCTACAATTCCAGCTCCATTAAATGGGATTACAAGTTCTTTATTGTCACCTCCACACTCAGCATAGGGGGCTTCACCAATAGCAACAATGGCAAAAGAAAATTCATTACATTCAATGAAGTATGTTGATGGACACTGCTCATATATAACTTCTGTTTCACGTCCCACAGCTTCCTTAACAGCATCCAAGATAGTTGTGCCTGAAGTTGTAAGAACACAATAATAAGAAAATTAAGAAACATTAAAATAAATCTTCAGTGTTTGATTGGTTATATGGATAGGTTTTGTGTGCTCACGCAATTGTTGATGTGAATTCGATCTCAAAACATTTGAGATCGAATTCATTTAATGAATAATTGTCGAACGCAAAACATTTGAAATGAAACACATTTGAAATGAAACAAAGCTTCTAAAAAAACAAAGAGATGCAAAGAAAAGGCTAACCAATTGTGATCCGGCCACTAGATCCATACTTAGTAAATGTCCATCCTCCACATTGATATCCGATATCATTAGCATGAGTTCCAGCAACAAGGATTCTCTTGGCGTTCTTATTCAATGGTATGAAAGGTTTACTAGACTCCTTTCCGTTTTTCAACAAAACCAAGGACTTTCGAACTGCTTCGCATGCTAGATCTCTATGTATCTGTCAAAACAAATTGTTAGAACACAAGTGTGGCAATAGAAAGTTGGAAAACTAAACACCAAGTCCCACATATTGGATAGAAGCATAACTAGTGTTTGTGTTGTGTGCCCATAAAAAAATGTTAGTGTTCTGTGAATTGTAAAAATACCCAACATCGGATAGTGTTTATATAAAAGGAGTGAGACTCTATAAGGTAAACATTGGGAATACCTACATTGTGATGAATGTATTGAAAATTCATGAAAAATATTGCACAATGCAAAGATTACTGATGTTATATATATCTTACACGCCGACTAAGCTTGAGCTAAATAATATATTTTTTTTTTATTACTCAAAATTATTAAATTAATTAAAGCACTCCAACTTATTCTCTCTATGGTTCCTTTTTCTTCCCTTCTCCATTTGGATTGTGTTAATGAGTTTTTCTTTTCTTCTTTATTATTCTGTCCCTTTTGGTTTCGAGTAGTATACATACTATATTTGAGTGGCCATAATATCTTTATTTGAGGGTGTAATTATCGAACGATTTTATATAGTGCATAGTAAATCGTAACAGTGAACTAAACCATTTTATCTTGAAGACGGCGTGGTTGATAGTCTGTCTTACGCAACTTTCAACAATGTCGCGAAATGTCTTAACAGTAACGAATTTGTAGTGACTCAACCCGATAATCTCTTCGATCGTAATTTTTCAAGGTATTTTCAAATTCCAAAAACAACACAATTTGATGCAAAAACAGAACTACCATTTACAGTGAGTACTAGATGATAAAAACTATAAAATGTCAACAAATTTATCATAAATCATAATAATATCTTATATCTTAAATATATTTAAATTTCAATCTAAATCTAAATTTATAATCTTCTAAAGATATTTAAGCATATTAGTATCAACCAGCTAAACTTCACATACCTTGCAACCAACAATATCCAGCAAAGATCTGTCAGTTAAAGGAAATTCAAAAAGTTCAGCAATAAACTTCACTCTTAAAATCCGCTCTACGGCATCATCAATCCTGGATATTGGTACCTCCCCTGATTGTACTAAAGACATCAACTCTTCCATGAACTTTTCATATCTTAAAGGAACCATCACCTGCACATGTGTTCATAAATATATAAACTTAAAATGAAATCAAGTAATTTATGGGAAAACATTATGGGATTTGAAGTTTTGTACCATGTCGATTCCAGCATTAATGGCAGTGGAGATGCAATAACGATAATCTGAACCATATGGTTGACATAATTCATCAATTCCCTCCCAGTCAGAAATCACAAAACCCTACAGTAGATTTTAACCTTTATTCTTAAACCTCAAATGAACATCATTGACAAACAAATTTGACAATTTTAGCCATCAACAAAGATCAATTTCCAAAGAAAATCTACCTTGAAGCCTAGCTTTTCTTTCAAAATATCATTTATCAGAAAATGGTGACCATGGAGTTTGACTCCATTCCAGCTGGAATATGAGATCATAATGCTTGAAACTCCCTGATCTATGCAATCCACATAAGGGGCCATGTGGGTCCTCTCCAAGTCTTGATATGATAATATAGTATTCCCCTCATTTACACCTTTTTCTGTGCCTCCATCTCCAACAAAATGTTTGGCACAGGCAATAACTTTGTTCCTGAAGTATTAAATAGTTGCAATTAAATTACTTTGATAAAGATGTTTGTATGGATACTAACTAAGTACCGATATTTTTTTTTGATTAACAATATGCAACTAATTTAATAGTTTGAAACCATCAGTTTATCATATTGTAAAACAGCATTAGTTATTCAACGATTCAAGATTTAAAACAACATTAAATTTTATGACTAACGGAAGTTATATTGATGGTTTCTGCCTACCTCCCAGCCACAAATGGGTAGCCCCTTGGATGATATTCTGGAGGTTGGCCTTGCAAACCTGAAACATAAGAAGTCATCTTTCGGACAATTTCGGTGTCTTCACTGTAACTCTCATAGCATCTTCCCCATCTAGGATCTTTGCAGACCTATTCATTCACATATGCAAGTTGTAAGTTCTATATCTGCTGTTTATCTATTTGCTAAGCAGAGAATTTAGGATGTGTAATTTAAATAAAAAAGAGACACAACATGTTAGGCAGGATCTTTCATAGAAGAATTTAAAGGTTTATATTAGAAAGAAGGGGTCAAACACAAATAGGGATTAATGTTGTAATTAATTTTAGGGTAAGCCTTTATACAGGCTGTTATCACTGTTTGTTATTTTCTGTTTTAGTTGTTTGCTGTTTAGGTAGTTTGTTTTCGCTAATCTCAGTTCTCTATAAATAGAAAAATGGGATCAGTCCTTGACATCTTTTATGATTCAGTTGAGAGTTGAGACTTGTGACTGATTTACCTATTTTGAAAAGAGTAATCTCTCTTGTGTACAAACTCCAGGGACGAATAATTCCCTTTTTTCTCTTGTTGCCTCAAGGAATCCTATCAAAGCACATAACATAATCATCCAGGAAATTTTAAGCTTTAAAGTTGAAGTCCCATAGAAAGAGTGTACATCCCTTTTTGCGAATGAGTTGTGCGAGTATCACTATAGTCTATAAACCTAGTGTTATTTATATACCTAGAGATGCCTAGGATTGAAAATCTGGAGCATAATCCAAGTGTCAATACGAATGAACTATAATATTATCTTAAATTTTGGTTTGGACCTAACTCAACCTCACAATATCGGTTTGTAAGGTAAGGGATATATCTCACGTATAAACATTTTTTAGGCCATATCATATTCAATGTGGTTCTCTCAACAATTTTCTTTCAAGCAAGCTTTAGCACCTATGCACAATATAATAAGAAAAAATTATTAACAGCAAGTTGTAGTTAATCAGCATATGAAATTCAGAAGTTGGTTATGATGCCTTACAGCCACACAAGGAGCACAAGTATAGTGAGTTCCACTTGCTCTAAGTTCAAGGGATGTTGCAACTCCAATTCTTTGAACTAAATCTGCATCTCTGCATGCACACCACAAACGTAAAATCAAAGCTTTTTAAAGATAACAAAATTATTTGTCAACATAAAGTACAAACCAAATTTACTTGTCAAGCATATAACTTGAAATTCTCTAGCATTGAACATCTTATTATGACAGAGAGTTCTAGACAGTTCAGTATAAGGGAGAAAATGCAGAAGACTCCTCAACTTTTTATTCTGACTATTTGAAAATGTCAAAATAGATATTTCCTGTTGAAGTCAAAAGATTACATTTTTAAAATTTCGTTCTAATAATAAATTGTTTTCTACCGCAAACTCATAAATTTATTCTTCAAGGATTAACTTCAAACATCAGTATGTCTGACCACAAAATTTATTTTTGCTTTTATCAAATTACTTACTTTGTCCTACAAAGTTTGTGGAAGGATTCGACACAATATTTAGAGCAATGTTTTAAAAGATTGTTTGCGACCACAAATGTGACTGCGACATTGGGGATGCATCAGTCGTATCTGATCATGACTTTTGCAATGTTAAGACACATGACACGACTTTGACTACTACTTATTTAAAACCTTGGACATAGAGATTCAAAAGGTATGCCTAACCTGGTAGCTCCAAGGGCAACATTGTGAGGAAATATGGTCGTACCATAGACATTATTATTACCATGAACAGCATCTGTCCCATGGATGATTGGTATGCCTAACCGCGATTCAAGTGCCAGCTTCTGAAACCCATCTACCATATCAGCCCAATCAGATGACACTTCCTTCTCAGAAGTTGCATTTTTTGGTGGAGCACAGTACACACTCCCTAAGTTAAAAAAGACAAGAAAATAATTAGAGACAAGTTACTAAGATATGATAGTAAAAGAAAGCAAAAGAAAAAATGTAGATATGATAGAGTACCAATGGTGAAGTCTTTTATGGCAGAAGGAGTAGTAACAGAACGTTCAATTTGGGTCATCTGACCAATCTTCTCTTTCAAAGTCATAAGAGAAAGAAGGTTTTTGATTCGAGCTTCAACCGGTTCAGAGGGATTCATATACACGGAATCCATGTAACTGACTTAGTTCTTGCTATATTCACAATGATGCTTGTTTGCAGTTACTGTTGCTGCAGATTTGGTATCCAAATGGTGAAATGGAACAACTCTAATTTATGAACTTAGCTTCAGGGGGCACGTACTTTGATTAAACATTTTTAATAAAGAGAAACTTTCGGCTGAATGTAAGTATTTTATTACTAGAGTTAGTGGTGACTTTTATGGTCAACCATCTGAAAAGGTGGTTCATGGTGAAAAATTAATATGAACAATAGGATATATATTAGTATTTAAACAAAGGGGAATGCAGGCGTGGAGCACATGGGTGCTTAGGATATAATAGTGTTAAATGAACATGAATGTTTGAAGTGAAGCACTTGGGTGGTGTAGAGCTGAAAATACTGTTACCTATTTTATAACAGCCAAAAGAAATAGTAGGGAATATGTGTTACAAACATGACTCTATCACATGTTGGACATAACTTTTGTGAATAAACACATACACAGACACGACACCGTCACACTTTGAACACCAGACAAATCTGAAGTGTCAGTCCTACATAATAATAATAATAATAAGTTTGAAAACACACAATGCATGACATTGCTATAAAATGAAAAGGTCTTCCATAGATCACCACTAGCATTGGCATTTTATCAGCAACTAAGCTTATGATTCCTGCTCCATTAAATGGGATTATAAGTTTTGAATTGTCACCTCCTTAACAACATCCAAATAAGGGTTTGATTGAAGAATGAAGATGCATACACTTAAAAATGATTTAGAAAAGAAAAGCTTGTTACAAATTAAATTAAATGGTCCTACATTGCTTTTATTATATTAAATCTCTTGCATGCAAGAGATATCACCTTTCCTAATTCACCTTGCTCATATTTACCCCTCAATTTTCACTAATTGAACCTGTGGTACGTACAGCCCACACGGGACACTTACCCTTGAAACTTACCTCCAATTCCATGTACTTAACTAACTAATATCTACGCAACAAAAATAGTATATAAACATTATTATACAGCTAAAAAACATTAAACCTGAAGAAGCATTAGAGATTCTCCTCTAATATGATTCTTTAAGATTCTTCAATTTTCAAAGGAAGCTTCTTCACTTTCATTCATACCACAAAATCACATCAACTAACTAGTGATCTTCATAACTACTTTCACAAGCGCCGTCTTATTCTTCTACTCCGTCAATTCCACTGCCTCCGTAATAACCGCATTCTCTGTTAACTTCTCTGTTATCATAAAACTTATATTGCATGTAAAATACTTGAAAGAAATATATACATTAGTTATTCTTCGTTAATCTATATAATTATAAAGTTTACATTGGAAATATGATTTTTTAAACTTCTAAGACCTTTGGATTGAGGTTTTAGAAATAAGTACAATCGGACAAAGTATCATCATCTTTTATGAAAGACACATTATTTATACCAGATGATTTGAGTTAAGAGATGATATGTAATACCCCACATGTAAGAGAAGGACATAATGATAATTGTGTATAAAACTTTTCAGGACCGAATCATATTATTCCAACGGACTACGGGGAATGAGATATCTCACGTAAAACTTTCACAACAATTTTTTTTATCGGATATTTTGTAGAAAAATTTAGAAGAGTGTAAAATGGTATTTTTCCATGATTGAGGCATATAAGACAAATCTTATGGAACTCCCACACTTTTCTAGAACATTCTTACAATAGAAAAATTTGAAATTTCTTCCTTTTCCCTTCCTCACAACCGACCTCCCTCTCACTCTCACTCTAAAGTTCTTTTTCTTTCAAAAATGCAACAAAACAATCACAAAATATTGATTTTTGAAGCCTCTAGATTATTTAACAAGCATAATCTTTCTCCTCCCTTGCCCTGGTCGTGCCTCTTCTTCAAAATTCAGACTTGGGTGTTTGCAAATTAAGCTAAAATTGAGGTAAGTGCTTATTTTGAGAAGAAATTTAAGTTATGCTGATTAATTATAAGCATAAGCTGTTATTGCCTTTGGATTCTGAGATAAGTCTGTATTTTGGGCTGTTAGAAGTAGCAATTTTTCTGTTGTTGCTGTTTGGAATGAAAAGCTAGAAGCTAAAAGCCATAAGTTGTTTCAAAGGCTTCTATAATGGTTTTTGGAATGAACATGATAGAATTGTTGTAGGGATGGGTTAGGAGCTGTGTATACCTGTATGGTTTGCTTCTGAAAAATTTGAACAAAAATGGAATTGTTTAGAGGGCATAAGCTGTTAGTTAAGCTGTTTGGATAAGAGCTTAAGTTGGAATTTAAGTTGCATCAGATGTTATTTTGTGATGACCAGCTTAGGAGAGATATGTTGAATTTGGTATATGAATAATGGAAAAATGATAAGTTGTTCTAGTAATGGTAAAAGTGCTTAAATGGTAATTAAGCTGTTTTGAAATTGCTTAAATAGCCAAACTACGAACTTCGGGTGCAGGGACTGGAATGAAATTTTTTGTATATGCTGGTTGATGAAGTAAGAGTATGTCACAAATGAGTTGAGTTGTTTCGGAAAGAGCAAGACCTATAAGCCAAGACATAAGCTATTTTGGAAAATGGATTATGGAGTTTTGGAGCTAGCAAAAGCTGCAAATTGTGGATAAGCTACTTACAATTTCGGGACTAATGCCATGGTGAGTTGCTCTAGCTTAGAACCCACCTTTGGGGATCAATGCTGGTATAAATGTTGGAGGGAAATTCTATCAACGCAATTGATGTATATAATTATAGTAATGATTTGAAAGAAAATTGAAATGAGTAGAAAAAATTGAAATGAGTAACATGCTCATAGAAAGAAAAAGAAAAAAAATAAAATTGAGAAAATCTCCGTTTGCTACAACGAAGAGATAATGTAGCCTATGAGGTACGGCTCATAGTAACGAATGCGAAACTCCGTTTGCTACAACGAAGAGATAATGTAGCCTATGAGGTACATCTCATAATAACGAATGCGAAAACTCCGTTTGCTACAACGAAGAGATAATGTAGCCTATGAGGTACGGCTCATAGTAACAAAATGAAATAGTTACCGTTTGCCACAACGAAGAGATAATATGATATGTACGCACATAATGAAATGTATAACTAATGATATGAAATTTTAAGTCAAGAATTATTCGGTTAGTATTTGAAAAACTTATATTTTTCAATTATGGAACCAAGGAAAAATTCTAAGGACCCTCCAACATGAATACTAACATAGCATACGCATATTAACATGAAAATTATGTTTAGAATGAATTAGCTACGAAGCAATATTTTATGGCCATTTGCCAATCATTGGAAATGAAGAATTTTAGTTACGGAACTCCGGCTCAGTTAGCCGAAACTAGTTGTTATCAGAAAAGAATCAGAGACATACTCAGATAAGTATGTCAAAGTATAAGCTATACCAGAATACGATATATTGGATATATGTTTATGATTATTATTATGATTATAGCGAATATGTTTATGACTAAAGTTATGAGTATGACTATATTTATTATATAATCAGGGTAGTATTTCAGACAGCGTTTCTAGCTATCACCTGATCACACAGTTATGCACAATGAAATCGTATAAACTCAAAATGGGTTGAGTTTAGAAACAGATGGCGATCCTAGGTTCCCCTAGGATAGGTGGAACTCACTGAGACATCTTGTCTTACCCCAATCCCTTTTATTTATTTCAGATATACAAGTTATTATAGGATAGGATGGTTCGTGATGAAGAAGAAGAAGTAGCTTGACCATATAAAGTACACGTCAGTGGAACTATTTCTGAGGTAACATGCGAGAAATTTTATGATTTGTTCAGAGAATATTTATTTATTGTAATTTTAATGTATCCGACGCCAAGTTTAACACACATGCTAGATATCCTAGGTGATTTCTAGTAGGGGTGTTTCATGGTAGTTTAATAAGTGGTGAAAGCTGCACACACTTATCGCAGCCTAAAAATTCAAGTGAAATTAAACTCGTAAGAGTTTTGGTAGAACTTAGATAATCATAATCCATCATAGTAATATATTTTTAACCATCTTAATATTTGAGTGAGGTTGAAGTACTTCAAGTACTTCCTCGGCACTGTTAGCAGGCATCTCGATTTCACCATTGATTCTCCATGACAATCAGTGAATTGCAAAGTACTTCACCTTGTTATAGCTTAGATCCAATAGTTAATTGTAGTCATTGTCTAGAGCTACTTGATACATTTGCATTCTATTCATAGCATTGTTCATCCTCCGAGCTAAACGAGTCCTTTATCTTCACTTTACTTTTCATTCAACTCTTCCATTTCTCAACAATGGCCGAGGCCTTGCTTGATGTTGTCTTTAAGAATTTGCTTTCTCTTCTTCAAAGTGAGTTCGCAACCATCTCTGGTATCAAGTCAAAGGCTCAAAAGCTGTCAAACACCTTAGATCTCATCAACGCTGTTCTTGAAGATGCTGAGCACAAACAAGTCACTAACAATTCTATAAAGGTATGGCTTCAACAACTCAAAGATGCTGTCTACGTGTTTGATGATGTTCTTGATGAGTGTTCCATCCAGTCCGATCGACTCAAGGGAGCATCCTTTTTCAAACTAAAGAACATCAGGATTTGCCATGAGATTGGCATGAAGTTCAAAGAGATTACAAGCAGATTCGATCAAATTGCTGAAAGTAAGAACAAATTTCTTCTACATGTCGGTGGTACAGTTAGAGAAAAGTCCATTGAAGTAGCTGAAATTCGCCAAACAACCTCAATTATTGCTGAGCCTAAAGTGTATGGACGAGAAGACGATAAACAAAAGATCGTCTTGTTTCTTCTAACCCAAGCAAAGGGTGCTGACTTCCTTTCTGTGTATCCCATTGTTGGCTTAGGCGGTGTTGGAAAAACAACTCTTGCTCAGTTGGTCTACAATGATCATCAGGTAAGCATCAATTTTGATGCAAGAGTTTGGGTGTGTGTTTCTGAGATTTTCTCTATTAACAAAATTATGTGTTCTATTTTAGAATCTATTACAAGAGATAAGTGTTATTACTCCAGTTTAGATGTAATACAAAGGAAAGTGCAAGAAGTGTTGCAGGGTAAAAGATTTTTACTAGTCTTGGATGATGTATGGAAAAGAAATCAGGAATTGGATTTCGGATTAAGCCATGATAATTGGAACAAGTTGAAATCCGTGTTGTCGTGTGGACCCAAAAGTGTTTCCATTTTAGTTTCCACTCGTGACAAGGATGTTGCAACAATCATGGGAACGTGCCAAGCTCATTATCTATCTTGTCTCTCTGAAGAGGAATGTTGGTTGTTGTTCAAACAATATGCATTTGGAGACGAGAAAGGAGAGCGGGCAGAGCTTGTGGTAATAGGCAAGGAGATAATAAAGAAGTGTGGGGGATTGCCTCTTGCAGCACAAGCATTGGGAAGTCTAATGCGCTCAAGATGTCACGAAAAGGAATGGCTTGAAATTAAAGATAGTGAGATTTGGACTTTGAGTGATGAGAATTTGATTTTGCCCGCCTTGAGAATGAGCTACATATATTTAACACCAACCTGTAACGATACTAGAAATTATAAAGGAAAAGAAGCTTTGAATAGATCACTTGTACTACACAATAACAGAAATTGCAGAGAAGATAAGAAAGAAACATAGAAGAAGAAATCCAGAGAGAAGAGAATTGATTCCAAATATTCCACCCCACTCTTAGTTACACACGTTCACTTATATACCCACTCTAATTTCTTAATGTGCACCTCTTTTACTCCCTTGTGTCTACGTGTCACATTGTTATACAAACTTGCTGACTTGGATTCTTCAAATGATATCATTACACAACCTTAAAGCAATGCTTTGCTTTTTGTGCAATATTTCCAAAAGATACATTTTGTGCAATATTTCCAAAAGATACAGAAATAATGAAGGAAGATTTGATTCATCTTTGGATGGCTAATGGATTTATTTCAACTATGGAAAATTTGGAGGTTGAAGATGTTGGAAGTATGGTTTGGAATGAATTGTGCCAAAAATCATTCTTCCAAGACATCAAGATGGGTGTTGATTCAAAGGATATTTCTTTCAAGATGCATGATCTTGTCCATGATCTAGCTCAATTTGTTACAGGGCCCGAGTGTATGATTTTGGAGAACACAAACACTGATTTGTCAAGAAGCACTTACCACATTAGCTTTCGTTATCCTACTTTGCTATCAAACAATGAAGGTGCCTTCAAAAAAATTGAATCCTTGCGAACTCTGTATGCTATAAAATCTTATGACTGCTGCAGTTATGATTCTAGTCGCTTCCCAAAAAATAGCTCTTTGCGAGTTTTATTCATAGATTGTTCAATGTAGAATTCACTTAAAAGTTTTACTCATTTGAGATATTTGGAGATTTATGGTTTCTCAAAGTTTGAACCCATATCTTACTCACTTCATACCTTGCGAAAATTGGAAGTCTTAAAATTTAAAATCTTTTGGAAAATGACAAGTTTACCAGAACACTTGAGTCAATTACAAAATCTCAGACACCTAGTCATCGAAGATTGTAATGCATTGTTTTCTCTCTTTCCTAATATTGGAAAATTATCTTGCCTAAGAACATTAAGTGTATTCATTGTTCGTCCAAAGATAGGATATAGCTTGGCAGAGTTACATGATCTAAAGCTGGGAGGCAAACTTAGCATCGAAGGCCTAAAAAATGTTGGTAGTTTATCTGAAGCTCATGAGGCCAATTTGATGAGTAAAAAAGACCTCCAAGAATTATGCTTATCATGGAGCAAAAGTGCAGCATTTGCGGAGGGACCTACTACTAGTGCAGAGCAAGTAATCGAAGCACTTCAACCGCACTCAAATCTTCAGAGGTTGAAAATAGATCTCTATGACAGATTATGCTTACCAAGTTAGATCAGTATTCTGAGTAGTTTAGTTTCTCTTGAACTTTCAAGCTGTGACAACTGTGTGCAACTTTCATCGTTTAGCAAACTACCATCTCTAAAAAAAATCTATTTAGGCCAGATGAATAATGTGCAGTACTTGGAAAATGATGAACCTCGCCATGGTGTGGAGGTGAGGTTTTTCCCATCTCTAGAGGAACTCTCATTAGATGGCTTACCAAACCTAGAGCGGTTGTTGAAAGTGGAAAGTGGAGAGATGTTCCCCCATCTTTCTAATTTAACCATCATCAATTGTCCTAAACTTCTGTTGCAACTCCTTCCATCTGTTCAATACCTATTTGTAGATGGATGTAACAAAAATTTACTGGGTCAAATCTCTAGTTTCGATGGTCTTGCCACTCTTCATCTAACCAGAAATGAAGACACGACAACCCTCCCTGAAGGCATGTTGAGAAACCTGACTTGTCTGCAAACTCTGACAATATCTGATTTCCTAAAATTGACGGAATTACCAAATGAACCCTTCAGCCAAGCTTTGGAGCATTTGTGCATCAACCGTTGTGGCGAACTTGAGTCTTTACCGGAGCAAATTTGGGAAGGTCCGCGATCCCTTCGAACGATCGATATTGTTGAATGTGAAGCATTGAGATCTTTGCCAGAAGGTATCCGGCACCTCACTTCAGTTGAGGTTTTGACTATTTGTGGTTGCTCTGTGTTAAAGAAACGATGTGAGGAGGAAATAAGGGAGGATTGGGAAAAGATAGCACGCATTCCAAAATTACTGATTTGGTAGGGTGGAGAAAAGAAATTACACTTTTGGACAGCATTGGTACAACTTGTTGCCCAATCTGGTAGGCTTCATCTTCCCCTTCCATCCTTCTTTTGATTGAATTTTTTATTATGTAGTAATATTTTCTTTTACTTATATGTAGTAACATTTTCTTCTACTGTGTTTGCAGAATATGACATTCTTGGATCTTGTCTCTTCACAGTGTGAGTGGTTTCATCATATTCATTTGTATCACTGCTTTCTCCTTTTTCAAGTAAAACAATCAGTGTTTGCTAATCAGGTATTACTTCAGGGCTTTTTTCTTCTTCATATTTTATGCTTTTTTTGTCACTTATTTGGTTTGATGAAATGTTTATGGAGTCCTGATATGACAAAATTTTCAGGCACAACTATCTTGGATGTCAAGGAAGTTATGGACCATGAAATAGAAGTTACTTACATCAGTAGACACCAATACCTATTGGTTATGAAGACTCAATAGAAGGAGTTTACCAACAATCTTTTCCCTTGACAATAATTTATAATCGTTCAGTACCTGCATATCCATGATGTTTGGTTTTATTGAAATTTGGTCGATCGAATAAGACCCTATGTAATAAAGGCTATTTTCTGAGGATGGCCTTAATTGTATCTATTCACTAGATTGGATTATTTTGTATTGTATAATTCAAACTTGAGAACTTCACTTTTCTATTCTCGACAAGCCTTGTTAATCTCATTTTATTGTATTTTGCATTGTCGGTGATTACCCGAATTACTGACCTTAGTGCCTGTGTTATGTATTATTCCAAAGAATTGTGTTTAGTCACACAACATGTGATCATTTTGCATCTGCATACATTTCAAGATTCTAAGAGATCTATTCCTTGATAATATTTTAATTCATCATCAAAATCAGGCATAGTCTACTACGTATTTTCAGCATCCCAAAAATAAAAAATAATACTCCGAAGTCCAAAATATAACAGTATATCATTCTACAAATATTTTTTCAATCAGTGGTCTAGAAACTAAAATTTCATAACAGAAACAACAATTTTTTTCAGTTTTTCATAAAAGGAAAAAATATATAATAAGAGCCACACAAAAAAAAAAAATGATTGTGATTTGAGTTTGAGTTAAATAGAATGTGGTAAAAAGATATACAAATGAACTTCTACATTTCTTAGTTCCTACATTGTGAATATGATTAGAGTACATATGTGCAGTGTGACTAATAGAATACAATTATGAACATCTAGCTAGGGAACCATATACTAAAAATTGATTAGTACATCTATATCTGAGTTTAGTATTCTCAATTTGGTAAATTATGACTTTTCTCTATCTGTCATCTGATGATGAAAATTAAATAATGCAAATTTCACTTTCTGGGATCCTTGGCTGCAGCAAGTTCACTTTCTAAATGGACTTTGCACAATTTGACAAATTCTCAGCTAGGTTTTCCTTTTCTTCTTAGCTTGGAATTGTTGGCTCAGTGATCCTCGGCTGCAGAAAGTTCTCATTGTCATCACTATCACTATTTTCCCATTCAGAAACGTTCTACTTCCTTTTGAGCTACTATGATGTATTGCCACTGACACGTAAACACCGGTAATAATTTAAGAAAATGGCAGTGATTAAATGTAACCACATGTGTTGATGTCAGACACCGATCTCGCCTTTAACATGATGTGTCGGTGGTACATAGCTAAGATTATATCCTCAAGATGAAGCACTTTCTTAAGGATCATTCATATGTACTATGTCGGTAACCTTATCAGTTTCTCCTTCTAGTTCAGATAAAACCATGGTTTGATTATTTTCATGCAATTCGTCATCAGCGACTTCATTTTTGTTCATCTTGTCAGATTCTCCTAACTCTTCGTCAGTGACTTCATTTTTGTCTATCTTGTCAGATTCTCCTAACGTGTCTTCAGAATTGGTTACTTCATTGACCATTGGTAGTGAAGGATCTTGAGAGATGTCACCTTTGTCTGACTGATCCTTTTCAATGTGATCTTCAGAATTGTTCTCTTCTTTTGAGCTATGATTTTCGGTTTGATTTTCATTCAAGTCATTGTGTTTTCCTTCAAAATCTTTATCAGAACTTGTGTCTACTACTTCAGCATTGATAACTGGTTGTGTCATAGCCTCTTCTCTCAATGATGCTTGGGATTTTCCTTCATTCTCTATGTGACTTTCTGAGGATGATTCTAGAATTGGAGAAATCAATGGCACCTATTAAGTTACAAAGGAAAGATATTCTCTGTTAGTGAAATGGCTAATGTACTAATATATACTGAAATTAAAGATGCAAAATTCATTTTTGCTTTCAATAATGTTGTTCATTTATCATTCATATTCTTAAAAGTCATTACCTCTGCTAGTCTATATGGTTCTTCTGAAGTATCCTGTCTACCCTGGGAAGTAAATTTGGTTTCACTGTTTTCATTATTGTTTAACTCTTGATCTTCTTGGTTATAAACTTCTGCATCATTCACGTTACTGGACATATTTGATTCTTCAATGGAGTTCTCCAAGAGAGTAGTTCCCTCCTATTCAATGTCAAATAAAACTATAGTCAAGGTTTGAAGCAGTCCTATTTTCGTTCGTTAAGGAAAGGAAAACCAAGTAAATGATGTCATGATTTTTTATTGTGTTTTTTATTAAGTTTCCCCGTTTGGATAAACAAATTAATTAAGCCCTTATAGCATAAACACTATATAAGTGCTTATGTAAGCTATTTCTATAAGAAAATATAAAATAATGAAAAATGTTTTCATAAAAGCTATAAAGTGTTTTCGTAAGCTATATTGAATAGTTTATGGAAATAAGCTGAAAATAGCCTATGGATATATCTTAAGTTGTTTCCGAAAGATCTCTCAAACAGTCTCAATAGTGCTTATCGCACTATAAATAATAAGCTCAAATAGGTCAATCACAAACATAAAAGTAAACCAATCATGAAAAACCTAATGGCCACAAAGTCTTTAAGTATAGGACATCATAATGCCCTATAAATAATATCAAATGAAATATTGCTTATTTATGATATGCCATTGTTCGATTTTTTTTTTAAATAAATGAAAAACAAGTAACAAAAATCTACCATTCACACCTGAGAATGAATCAAGTCACGGTTATGTGATTCATCAGTTGAATCATCCATGGAAGGCTGAACATTTTGAGACATGGATTCAAGTGAACCTTCGCCATTTACTGATTCTTGTATTACATTCTCCATGTCAGATTGTTGAACACCATTTATCTCTTGGTCTGCTTCTGTCTTATGTGGTATTGGCAATACAGACCTTGGTGATGATGAAGATGACGATGACGAACTTGTAATAGTTGAGACTTCATCAACCACTTCTTGCCGCACTCCTGATGCACCAGGCTCGTCATTACTCCTTAAGTCCTTTGTGTTTTCTTGCTCGGTGGCTGCTGAGTTATTCGCATCGTTCATAACTTGTGCATTGTTTATTAAATTCTCTGTCTGGTTACATCCCTATAAGAAAAAGAAGAATCCTAAATTTTTTACAAGTGTCTTATTCTCACGGTTTACCACAGTTCAAATATGTAAACAATTATGTTCAATGTATGATTAATGAATACAAATAAACCATGAATTTCAAGTAAGAATTCACAAAATGTCTGATTATGAAGCTCAATTCAACAACTATAGTATCACTAAAATGAATCACCTCCAAATTTTCTGAAAGCATTTCTTGTGGTAAATGATCAACACGAGTATCCATCAACCTCATCAACCGCTTCCAACGCCCTAACACATCTGAAGAATATTGAGATACACCAGTAGTTTGTCTCACATTACCAACGATGTTATGGTCACTACTCATTGCATAAGTCGGAGAATCGTCATGTATATCAGATGCTGATGACATAAAACTCACATGAGCTACATTTTCTTCATCTTTGTTTTGTAAAGAAATAGATGAAGAACCAATGTCACTCCAATTGTCTGCCTCTAAAATATCATCATGCTCACTAACTTCATTTTCTCCCCACAGATCTTCATGACTCTCATCAGTTGTCAATGTTGGTGAACCAATTTCAGAAAACTCAACTTGTAAATCAGAAGCAAAGGAAATTGATGGTGTATGACGAATTAGCCCATTTGTAAACAACACGTTTTCCTTATTCTTATCTTCAGGAGTTGAAAGAGAATCATACAAAGAATCATTTATGTTACTAACATCAGTACTAGATATTGGAAAATCAAGGACTTCAACATTTTTTGTTGTTGGAATTAAGTTTGGTTCACTTGCATGATCTGAAATGGAATTTGTTGGATCGCTATTGTTTACTTCCCCACCTTTCATTCCATCAATGTCAATTTTACTTTTCTCCTCCGCTTCATGAGTAGTTTCCTCTCCTCCATTTGGTAAACTTGGAGCTTGTAATTCACTTTCACTTCCTTCTTTGGAGTTTAACTTTTCAGGCCTATCATGATTTCGCCTACCTGCATGACCAAAATATATTCAATTTAAAGACTGTTTAACTTGACTTGTTTGAGCTTATCTACAGACATAAGCACTATGAGACTGTTTGTGAATTGCGATAGCTTATGGACAAAACTTATGACTGGTCCATCAGTTGTTTTCAACTTATTTTCATAAACTCTCCTAGAGAGCGTATCATGATTACCCATACCTACATGAGAAAAATACATTCAATTTATGAACTGGTCGGATTGACTTATTCGAGCCTATCAACTGACCAAACCACTTTTGAAACTGTTTCGAAGAGTTTATGGAAACAGCTTATGACATGTTCATAAGTTCTTTTTTCAACTTATTTCTATAAAATCCCCAGGGTAGCTTATAAAAACAACTTATAGCTCTTATGAAACAATTTGACTTTATTTTATCTTTTGTTAGAGAAATAGCTAGCATATACTATAATCACCTAATTAAATTGTTTATCTATCATAAATAAATTAAGTTGTTTATCCAAACAGAGCTCTATTTCTCAAATTAACACAAATAGACATATCCTCTTCTGTTTCCTTTGTTATTTACTCAAAGGGGAGAAATATAGAAAAGGATAACGAAAACAGGAAGTGATTATTACCTGAAAGCCTTCTAACTCTTGAATTTGGTATTCTATTCTCTCTAACGTGAAGGTCTTGTCTAAGTTCTAATAGCATGTCATTTGTGAATTCTTGATCAAAACTATCCCATTTGAGATTTGGTCTCTCCTCAAAAGGTTCATAAGGAATATCAAATGGACTTCTCAAAACAGATGGAGCAGAACCAGGTATTTCTATATCATCAAAATATCTTGGAGAATCAAAAGGGTTAATTCTTGCTGCAATAAACAATGGTGCAATTTGGGTAGGTGTAATTGATTCAATATCAATTAAACCATTCTCAATCTCCAACTTCAATAGTTTTCTTGCCCTTCTTCTAGCTATAAGACTCTCCAACCTTTTGTTGCTTTCCATCTCACAAATCCCAAGATCCATTAGCTTTTTTTGATCATCCTCTTTTAATTCTATAACTTTATTAGTGCTGTTATCCTCAACTTCCTTTTTCTCATCTTCCACTTTTTCTGTGCTTTTCTCTTGACAATCATAATAACTTGTACCGCAAGTCACAAGGTCAACCATTGAAGGCTCTGAAAGCAATGTTTGATTTTTAGGAGCATCAACTTTTCTTGGTGGAAATTTATAATCAAAAGGATCAATTTCTTTCTCAAAATATCTAAATCCTGATCTAATCTCGGTGTTCTTTCTAGTGAACTCGTTACAAAATGCTGCTGATAAATTCTTAGCTTTTTGCTCTAAATCGCCATATACATCCAATTTCTTCCCGGTGAAATTTCTTCTTCTACTTGTTGCATTTTGTGATGGATACTTATAAAGCATTCCGCGTCTCTCATTCTTAGAAACCTTAGGTGGTTTATTCGCTTCCACCCTTTTCTCATCTCCCTTTTTCTCCACACATCTAACAAGTTTCTCCTCCGAACTCCAAAATATTCTAACCAAAATTGAAGTGAACACAATAAATGGAGACAAGAAAACCAAGAAATTGTATATACAAGAAAGAAATATATACATGATGATGAAGACTAACAAAGCACATGAAACTCTTGGATGCTTTTTCATCAAAATATAGCTCTTTTCAACTGAAAGATGAAGAACTTTGAACAAATGACGTTGAATGTCTCTTGCATTCAAACCCATCTTTGATTCTATGAATGTAGGTAAAAAGAATAAACTATGATGTTTTTAAGGTGGTAGTTGTATATATTTTATGCATTTGTCACATGTCACAACCTAATAATATGGAACATTCAAATGGAGGGTATTTTAATTAGCCATAACCAGATTCAAAAAAGTAATCATAATCATCATAGTAATAATCAAAAGGGATTAACATGTTTGTTACAAATCCCCATTGAAGAAACATTTAAAAAAATGTGATTTGGGATAGGAAGCTGAAATTAAAAGTGTAATATGAAATGAAAATGTAACTTGTGTTCTAGGTGAAGAACAAACTAGAAGATCAACCATAGAAAAATATATGTGATGTTTTTTACCGAGTCCATAGAAACCATCATGAAAAAAAATGCTAAAGAAAGAATAAAGAGAGAAAATAGATCAACTAGTGAAAAAGTTGATTGTCTTTTTCCCTAACAAATGGTTAGCCATTGAAGTATAGCAATTTAGTTCTTTCTTTTTTGGGAAACTCTTTTGTTTGGCTAAAAATTTCTTAGGATCCTCTAATTTAGAAATTTTAGTATGTGTTTCTTATCCATTTTGATAACGGCTAAAAAGGGACTAAATGTATATAGATATTAATTAAGAAGGGAAAATTCAACTCTACAAAATCAACTTGTAAGATGAAGATTGACCAAACCACTAAACTGTTTGTAAGGTGGCTAAACACAACCCTCACATCCCGCAATTAAGGCACCCATGAACTTTCTCCAATTAGGGCGGCTTGGCGTGGACCGCAATTAAGTCAAAAATTACACAAATGACATACATAGAAAACTACACAACTGATCCAAACATTTTAAGCGAACCATGCAATCACACCGTCAACAATAAACCTGAATTCACGTAACCTATTGCTTGTATGCCAAATTGTATCAGCTATAGATAATGCAACAAAATGAAAATCAGGAACCTAGTCAGACAAGCAGAAACTATCATGTCAATCTTGTTAAACAGTTGTTCCTTCTTGTGTCTTATTATACAACAGAGTCTGTTTTATATCAGCTTGATACAATAAATGCAAACAAACATAAGAGATTTTAATTCTTATTTACATGGTATGATGTGCCTAAAAATGATAAAAATCCTAATAAAAAATAAATCCTAACAAATTATTTAGGATATAAAAGAATGTCATAATTTGATTCCAAAAAAGAGAGTTGGACAACATCAAGAGTATGCAAGATCAAATAAAAGAATAAATTGTAAAATAAACCACTGCAAGCATATGACTAACAGCAAAAAAGAAACTGTTATGATATTAAATAAGAGCATATGTGCTTTTCAAACTACAGAAGTAGAAACCATGTTATATTCTCTTGATGTTGAGCTTGCTGAAATTAGCAGAAATAATTCAAAGATTGATAGAGAATTACCAATCAACAAAACTTTGGGGAATAATCAAAAGGCACTGAATTGATAAGAAGAGTACTGCCAATAAGTCAGTATTAAACACTTTTAGTAAACACTTTCAAAGAAATCCAAAAGAAACATCAAGAGGTCCATTACTATCTTATATGAAATGAGTTCTAAAACTATTTCTTCCTTTCTTCCCATCATGCCACCATCTGCCACCAATAACTCTTGATGTGCTTGCAGTTGAAATGTCGGCCTATAATTCAAAAAGGAGTCAGATTAATACAGGAGAGTGATACATTGAAATACAAAGTAAAAACAAAATAACAGGAAAATAAAGAATGCATAATTCTCAAGAGCTCAGAGCCACAGTATGTACGCATTCTAAAGCTTTGATCTCCGAAATATGACAAAGGAAATGTGTGTAGAAACACATGTAAACTTCAATACGATACAAAACGCTCACCACATTATTGCACTACCAATAGCTCCCTTTACTCTATTTGTTTTCAAATTATAAAGAATTGCTTTTTGTCTAGCATAGCTTGCGAATACCAATGTTTCACCATTCTCAGAAAGGCAGAATGGGAAGAGATAATATTTCGAGTCAACAAACTTATCTACTTGTAGATTTTGAAAACTAATTTTAAGGAATTGAGTCCAAGATTGTTCAACTCCAAATTCCATCATTTGCCATATAACAAGATGAGTTTCATTTAGATGATGAGAAGAACAAAGGCGATCCATCAAAACAGCAATAGTTGGTTTAATATATGGTGACACTAAATTAACTGCTCCAGAAGTGGGTAGCAATTTCCTATATGTCTCAGTAGCAAGATCAAGCGAGATAATCACAAATTTCTCAACAGTAACATCCTTTGGATAAAAGGAAATCCAGTTAATAGTGCCACTCAAATGGACTCTTTGTGTTGTGAAAGTGACTCAAAATTGGAGAAATTGAAGTTTGCTGAAGCTGTCAAAATCGGAGCCCGATTTGAAATATCGGAGTACGAATTTTTGGAGCAGAATTGGCACTTTCATTCGTAAAAAATCGGAGTACGATCTAGAAAAATCGGAGTACGATTTTGCGCAGAGTCATAAAAATAAAACATATTTCTGGGCCTGATTTTGTTCCAATTTATGAGGGATTCTTTTACTATAAATATAGGTTTTGCATCTCTTATTGTTAACCTGAACGCTAATTGTTGCCCTAGATTTTACCTAACCCTCTTATTCCTTAAAGTTAACCCAAATGCTAATTGTTGCCCTAGATTTAACATATCCTTAATGCTTAATTTTACTGTATTACCCCTATTTATTTATTAACCCTATCTTTTTGATAGATCAAATCGGCCCTATTTTTTGAAGTGTTCTCAACAGATCACTCCTAAATCGCTCCTATTTTTTTGAACAAAACAAATCGCTTCAAAATTTCAATTTTGTGCTTTCCTTTATCACTTCAAAATTGTGATTACCATTTAAGGGTATTTCTGTTTTCAATCACCTTAATCACAATCAATCGTTGAATTTAATTTAGTAATCACTTTGAATGTTATGTTTTTCTCTTTCAGTTTTAGATTTTCACAACACATGCTTGATAAAATGTTTTAGTGAGCAATTGGATCTTCACCGCTTTCTCTCCAAAGATAACCCTATTGACCAAGTAAGCATTCATTTTTTTTTTTTATAATATTTTAGCTTTGATTTTTTATGTTGGTATTGCGAAGTGAAGATTTCTAATTTAATTTATTAATCAATTCGGATTTTACGTGGTTCTTTTTCGGTTTTAGATATGCATACTATGTGATTGATAAAATGTTGCAGTGGAATGGAAAACTTTCTCTCCAAAGATAGTCCTCTTTATCGAGCAAGCATTCATTTTTAATAATATTTTTGCTTTGGTTTTCTCTAGAACAATTTCTAATAATAGCTCTGTGTTTGGCGTAAAAAGGAATGATTTCTTTGTTATTTATTGTTTTGGATTTGATTTTCTCCAACCAATTAATTTGTGAATATCATTAAACTTTATTTGAAAAGTTATAAACTTTAAACGATTAGGTGATATTTTATGAAAACTTTAATTTTCTCTCTTTGTTTTTGATATGATAATTAAATTAATTTACAATTCTGTGTATATGCAAGGTTATATAACTTTGCAGTGATCGTATTAGCAAATTTAGTGTATGCAAGGCTATTTAGTATTGTTATTTTCAATTTTGTGTCTGTAGCATTTCTTTGGATTTCAGGAGAAGCATGTGTTGATCTATAGTTAAGTGTAAGTTAAAGGGTAGTTTGATGCTCATGGATGATGACTAATTGTAAACATTGAGCTTGGTGTGCACTGCAGGTACCAAAGTTGTTTTCTATTGAATAGATGATTTCGCTGCTAATAATCCAAATTTCTTTTTAGAACTATACAATGATGAAGCAATGACTTCAAGAGAAAAACTTTAGAGGTAATGTCTGGTTATGTGTGTTGGAAAGGATCCTTTGTTCATTTCATCTGTCTATATGCTTGCAGTGGACGGTTTTTTTTAGCATGTTGGCTGGTATTTTGGTGGAGGGTTTAGTTATTTTGTTTTTATCATATAATCTTGAATCTTCAAAATTTGTATTTGTTATTCTTGATCATGCTATCAATAAGGTCAAATTTTGTAGTCATAATTTTTAGGGAAAAAACACGATGATTAAATTTTTGATTTGGTTAGTTAAAATCAAAAGTGAATAATGTGTGTGTAAACATTATTAGAAAGTGTTGATATATGTTATATAAACTCTTAATGTATAGTAACTCATGTATGTAAAAAATAAATGACAAAATTAATTTCCCCTAAAAAATGACAAAATTAATTTAATTTAAATAATTAACGTATGTTAAACCAATTGGTATAATATTTTAAAATCAATAGTATATATGATTTTTATAATTTTTGATAAAACTGATATGATGAAAATTCAAAGAAAAATTTAAATGCTCGTAAAACAAATTGAAAATTAAAAGATAAGAAAATTAGTTTTAAAAAAATTAACAAATTTGAGAGTTGGAGAACTAATAAAAAAAATTATTATATTTATTGAATCAAATTATGTTAAAATTAAATTAGACATTCTTATTCAACTAAAAATTAATTAAAAAATTAAATGAAATATTTAATGGATAGGATTAAAACTATTGTAAATAAAGAAATACGTTTTTAAAAAATAGTAAACTAAGATATAATGTTTGTTGAGATATTTATACAAGATTTCAAAACAAATTTTAACAATAAAAAATAAAATAAAATATTGAGAATAAACGTGGAAACGACACGTGACATAATTTTTTTTACTATATATATACACTATACTATACTATTGATCGATAGTTCCTTCAACAAAAATTCAAATATAGTTTTCTCCGTCGTTGCAAAAAAAGTATACATATCAAAATAGGGAACTTCTACGGTACACTCACAAAAGTGAAGTGTATCGGTACTCTTCCTTCCTAATTTTATAAATAATGATCATTTTTTATGTAATAAATAGCTATTTGTCAATATTTATATTTTATAGAACATCATTTCATTGTTTATAAGAATCATAGTAATTTTTTAGTAAAAAATAATCAATATTCTCAATTATGAGTGATAAAAATTCAAAAAAATTAATTTTATTTCGTTGACACTTTTGATGAATAAGATTTAGTTATTATAATTATAAATGATAAAAAATAATATTTTTCTTCAAAAAACAACTCATTTAACTATTAATTTAAATAGTGAGTGTACCAGTACACTCAGATATATTGGGTGTACCATAGAATTTGCCATCAAAATATATATTATCATTTTCTTTTGAGGGAAAAAATATATTATCATGTTGATCCTCTCCATTTCATGATGAAATCGTGGTGATATTAGATTTTCAACGCTCTATTTTATTTGATGTTTCATTACCTTCTTTCTTTTGTCCCACTTTGATGGTATTGTTTCCACTAGTAGTGTTTCTAGTTTTATTTACCACATGGGTTTCTTGCTAATTTACTAGAAATGTTTACTTCTTCATCAATGGGAATCATTTTTGCGTCTCTACAATGGCGGATCTAGGACTCTAGGTCAGATCGCGTCGGGTCTGCCGCTCAGTTGAAAGCTATGAAACAAGTCCCGGATTTTCTTATGATCCTTTAACATAATTTCATATAATGATTTAGATATTTATCCTTTTTCATGTTATTTTGATCATTTTCGTTTGTTTGCATGTGGGTTTTCAAGCTTTTAAACTAAGATTCATATACAAACATGAGTGCATAGTTATAGATTTGAATATAGCGAGTACACATAGAAATAAAACCATAAGTTTGAAACTTAATAATCCATATGCAGACAGATCAACAAGAACAAAATGGCGTGGAAAAAAATATCAAATTGTTTACCTAAAATTATGTTAAGGGACCATAAGAGTAATTTTAATGTTAAGGGACCATAAGAGTAATTTTATCTAAAATATAATTTTATTTAAAAGGTCTTGTTAACGAGGGGCCCCGAGACACTCTTTAAGCATTCCAATTAAAAAAGTCAAACAGTTCAATTTTCAATGCATTAAATACACAAGTTATGTCTCTTTTGTAAGCCGTCAGCTAAACCCTTAATTTCTTCTTCTTCATCCACCAAAGAGAGGTGGTTTAGGGTCAATTTTTGACCTCAAATCACCCTCTACATCGTTTTTCTCATTCCCTTTTATTTAAATAAGTGATATTCACATTGAATTAGGTTATTCTTTCGTGATTTCCTCGTCTTAGTGCAACACTGTTTTGTTTGTCCCTTTGTGCGGCGTTGTTTGTCTTTTTCCTCTTGTTTCGGTGTTTGTTCAGTTCAGATTGTCAGATCAGCTTCGATTCAATGCAGATTCAACAATGACTTTGGCGTCATCAATGTGGCTGATTTGAAGGCATGGTTATTCTAGAGATTTTAATATAGTCATATTTGTAGGCTTATGTACTTTGTCGTTTTATGCTATTAACATGGATGTTGTGAGTTTGTTCACAGATTCATCCTTTTTGTTTTTAGCGAATATGTATTGCATCGATGTACTATATCAATTTGAATGAATAAATGTCATTTGTTTTGTGTAAAAAATGCATTAAATGCACAAGTTTTCATAAAAAAGTTACCATTTAAGACCCTTAAAAAGTACGCCGAGGACACTCGTTATCATTTTCCTTATTTAAAAGTATAGACAATATTAACTTAGTAGTAATTATAGAATGAAAAACACACTTAATGCATATTAAAAAGTAAAATAATTTTTAGTTTGAAACATTTCTGTATGCTTAATCGACAATTACTTTATAAACAAGATAGTAGGGTGAATAAAAAAGAGAATGAGAGAAATTATAGATGTAAAGAAGATTTAAAAAATGAATTATTGAGTAATGCATAGTGTATGTTTGGTTCTCAACAAAAGAGACAGTAAAAAAGATTTATAAAAGAGATAGTGTATTTGTAAAAGACGTTCTTAAAAATGAACTTGACCTAAGTAAATTAGTGTGCATTGATTTGAGGACAAACAAGTGTTCTATCTGTGGGTTAACGGGCACGGTACAAGTTGATCTACCCTTCTTTTGTTAAGTAGCCTAGTGGCTAGAACTCACACAATTTAATTGTAGAGAAGTGGGGTGTTCGGGGTTCGAACCCCGGCCCCCGCATATAATATGCAATAAAGTAAAAGACCAAAATGAATTAAAAAATTGTATATGTATATGAATTAAAAATGAATTAAGAAATCAGTGGACCAAGTACAAACTAAATAACTCAGTGCAATTTCAATTAAAATAATATAACTAAAGTAACATTTAAAATCTCAGTAGTTTACTTTGCGTCTTCCAATATAGCTGGCTCCACCCTTATTGCGTCTTCATCTACCAAAACTAGGTTTCAATGTTACTTTTTGATCAAGTAGTATACTTTGCTCACTTTTCTCCATCTTTTTCTCAACAATAATAACTTGTTTATTATGTTCTTTGTTATATGTAGGCAACTAATTATTCTGGCCTTTTTACTAGTCTTCTTTTACCATCACTACCGTTGGTTTTGGAAACTTTCTTACCACTTATGTTTTTGCGTTGCACATTAAACATCCATGGACCATAGCACTCAGTTGTTGCGTTGAATTTGAAGCTAGGGATGCTAAGGTTGTCCAAGTGGACGTTGGACTTCAATTTACAAACAGTGTTAAACACATGCACATGTATGAATACATATCAACAATGGAGTAATGGAGGACAAAGACTCTTTTTGAGATTGCTCGGGGTCTTGGTACACCATTAATAATTGACGATGCTACAGAGAAACGGGTTTTCGGTCACTACACTAGGGTTCTCGTGGACCTAGATTTGTCGAAACACATTTGACGAAATTTTTGGAGAGCATGATGGATGTATTTTATGTTGAAGTTCTTTGAATGGTGCGCAGGAGTGATGATAAACTTTCTCATTCTTCTCTCTCCATCTTCTTATTTACATGGTATGATATGCCTAAAAATTATATAGATCCTAATAAAAACAAATCCTAACAAATTATTTAGGATATAAAACAATGTTAAGATAATAAAATCTTTTTAAGTCTTCTATCAAAAACAAATATTTCCAAGTCTAAATGGGAAATTTTTCACTTTCCCATTGACATGTTTCCTGCTTTAACCTTTGAAAGACTCATCTTCCAGTTACAATAATATAATAACAAAACAATTTTATTCAATCTAGATATTACCAAACACTTGGGAGTAGGCAATAGGTAATCATTTAGCAATATAATAACATAAGCAATCTTTTACTATGAAATGACGTGGATTTCAAAATAACATATACAAGAATTCAAATTAATTAGAACAAGTAAATCATTCTAAAGAAACTTACTTTCAACAAATCCAAGCCAAACTTTCAACATAATCCTTGGAAGACCACCACATTATTGCACTACCAATAGCTTGCTTTACTCTATTTGTTTTCAAATTATAAAGAATTGCTTCTTGTCCTACATAGCTTGCGAATATCAATGTTTCACCATTCTCTGAAAGACAGAATGAGAAGAGATAATATTCCAAAAATTTATCTACTTGTAGATTTTGAAAACTAATTTTAAGGAATTGAGTCCAAGATTGTTCAACTCCAAATTCCATCATTTGCCATATAACAAAAAGAGTTTCCTTTGGATGGTGAGAAAAACAAAGGCGGTCCAGCAAAACAGCAATAGTTGGTTCAATATATGGTGCAACTAAATTAACAGCACCAGGAGGGGGCAACAATTTCTTGTATGTCTCGGTAGCAAGATCAAGCGAGATAATCGCAAATTTCTCAACTGTAACATCCTTCGGATAAATGGAAATCCAATTAACAGTGCCACTCAAATACACTCCTTGTCGGTTCACATAACTATATCCAAGGGTATCAACTAGGTTAAAAGGAGTAAAACTTGCAATTTTTCTCCAAATATTATCACCGAAATGGAAAACTTTCACCTCACTAGTACACAAAACCACTGCATTATAAGTTATAGTTGTATTATCATACCCGAATGAAAAACTGAGCTTGGATGAATCGCAAGGTTGGTAACAAGTTCCTAATTTTTCTGATATTATCCTTGTGGCTGGGTTCCAGATACGGAACCAGAAGATTGTTTCATCCTGATTATGATTACTTGTGTAAGAATAACCGAGCAAACAAAGCAATCCATTGCATGAACCAACAACTCGGCTACATTGTTACCACATTGTAACCTGCTTCATATTTAATTACTGTTATGTCTTTCTTTCTTGAAGGTCGCCGAAAGTGTAGTTTGACGAATGAGAAATCAGATATAAGGGTTTTCCATGACTTGCACACGCACCTTAGTCGCATCAGAGATTGCACAGGGAGGAATGAAAGGACTTCTGCGATGAGTTCATCAGGGAGGTATACTCTCGACATTAGAGTGTTGATGGAGTTGGGGGACTTGGGTTGAGGGGGATTCATCCAAACTTTGCTGGAGTTGAAGAGCGCTAAACCCTAATACGGCAGTATAGGGGCAAAAAAACAAATTTTCAGATTAAATATAGTGTATATATCTTTGGTAACGATTAAATTAAATCTATGTAAAATCTAATATATAATATAACTGAGGAAAAAATTTTAATTTTGTTTTGGATGGAAAAAAGTTTGTTTATTTAAAGAAGGATGAAAACAAATTTAACTTATCCTTTATTATAAAAGCTAGACTTGTCAAGCTAGCATTTAGCCCTAACACTCCAAGTTTTCCCTCCCTTGTCAGCATTTAATGCGATCATATCTCCCCTCCCTTGCCAGCATTTAATGCGATCATATCTCCTAACTAACCATTAAACACTCAAACATTTATCATGACCTTTGATATACCTTTATGCAATGAATATGAGATTCAAACTATCCAATCATCATCATCTATGTACACATAACTATGATTCAAACTCTTCATTCCACTCTATATATACACGTGCGTTGACACCCTCCTTTGTTTGCAGTTTACATACAGCTATAACGAATTCTACCAACGTATCATCAAACCTCTAATGGTGATAAAAAGCCATTTGCATGATAATTTCTAACGTGTTCAGTACTACTATGCGAGTAGCAAATGCTGTCACACAATGAAAGAGTGCAAAGTAGATTTAAGTTGATAGTTTATTATGCCATTAATTCTTATTGACCAAATTCTTATTGCCTAAGGTGACTCTTATGTTTACTTATGAGATGCAGAATGAGTATTAATGCAATTAATAAACGTGATGAAATTGGTAGCGTCACAATTAATAGGAGACAATCAAAATTATTAGCATTAAGATCAAAATGTTAGACTTCTAAGTGGTGCATCTGATATGGATATAGAAAAAAGAAGAGTGCTCTCCCTATCAAATGTCGTTTTCTATGAAATATTTCGTAACGTATGATGATGAATGTAAAACGTTAACAATAACTAGACTATGACCTTATCGATTTGTTATCATTATTTTAAATTATCCATGTTTATTCTTTATCATGCTACTTTTATCCATTACTATACATATAACTTATTCGTTTATATTTCACTTGGCGCACGAGTTAAAAGTCAAGTAGATACGGTAATGTCAAAATGTTTTACACACTTGAATCCATTGATATGTTTTGACGTGATTTAATTAATATCACAAGTCATATATTTTTAAATGATTGATTTTTTTTTGAAAGATAAATGATTGAATCTTATTATTCATTTCTTTTTTTTTTAAAAAAATAAAAAAATTGAATCTTATTATTAATTTTTTATAAATTAGAAATTTATTTATGAAAAAAGAAAAACAATATATTGAGGACAATAAATATATGAAAAAAGAAAAACAAACTATGGGGCAACATAAATACAGTCGAACCTCTCAAAAAAAAACAGTAGTAGAAAAAGGATAAAAATAAATAATAAGTTCATTGTATTATATAAGTCCTTCATTCTTATATTTTTTAATATAATATTTCATCATCGTTGCAATAATTAACAATACGCATATAAAAAAATATTACTATGTTTTCATTTTTTTAAGGAAAGAAGTTTATATCATTTTTTTTAACAAGCCAAAATGGAATATAATATTAAATTTATGAGTGATTCATCTCGTACAAGATGTGCAAAAGAGAATCACTCTCAAGAGATTATAAAGTCAAGTCATTTGTACTTCAAAATAGAGCACGATGAAAATCATACAAGAAAACTACTTGAGAATGTAGCCGCCTTAGCTAATCTATGGGCTGTTACGTTTGTTTGTCTCTTCACAAACTCAACATTAAAATTGACATAATTTGTTCAAAGATAGTTTTACAATTATGGATAATCATCCAAATTCATATAATATAGTTCAATATTTTTATACAATTATGCGCCCATATTTTTTTAATTATTAGCACAAAGGTTTCAGGTTCACAACAAAATTCTAGTTCTAGTCAATGCTAAATTATTGGTCTTACAAGAAAGATACAAAATATTAATTGCAAATACCGGCAATAACCATTAGTTAGACGAAGAGAATAAGTGTCTTGTTAACTAGTAATTCCATAAAATTCTTTAAGCATTACAAATTAAAAAATTATTCTTTTAAGAAGTTAATAAATTCAATTTTCAATATATAAAAAAATAATATATATCCTCGTGAGCTTAATTCAATTGATAGGAACAATGCATAAAATATGCAAGGTCCGGGGTTTGAACCCCGGCCACCATCAAAAAAATTTCAGTATATTAAATACACAAGTTTTCATATAAAATTACTTTTTAAGACCGTTAAAGAGTGTTACACGACACTCGTTAACATTTGTAACCACTATTAATCCATGTAAATGAATTAATTATGAATGTTATATGTAAAATGTGATTTCTATGCATTGCGATAATTTTAAATTTAAGTGAAACCGGGTATAAATGCGTCTATGATTAAAACTTGAGTTGACTTTGATGGTCATCAAACTTTTTAATGAAAAGGAGGGTCGAGGACCTTCAATATGCACGTCCAGGTTATTTGCAGACCGAAAAGATAATGTTGACATACGATTGACTGTGTGAGGAACATATTCTCCATATATCGTGAACACCGCATGTTCTCGATGATTGAGATCGAAGCTACGTTGCTAAGATCGCCTGAAGATATTCTCAAGAGTTTGATTATGGCACATGATATATGTTTTGGTAGCATCATATTTTGTAGTGTCTTTATTTTGTTGGAATTTAAGTTTAATTCTTGTTAGTTTGTTGAAGATGTTGGTGTTGAAGTATCTCTTTACTTAGTGTAGAGATTTGCAAGATCATTTGAAAGTCAAAGAATAAAGAGAACACAACATGTATTTTATCGAATCAACTATATATATTTTCACATCGAATTCCCTTGTATAAGATGAGTGTGACGTTAAGGAATGCACTTCCAAAATGTTGTTTTGTGCTTGATCATGCTCCTATATCAATTGAAACTTGTCAGTTGGCAGTGTAATAGGATTAAGTTCAAAAGAATGTATTGGAATGTATTCCTTTACGCCGCTACTCATCTTATATGAGGGAATTCGATGCGAAGAAAATCAATTCATGCGAAGAAAAAAAAAACACAAAAACAGTCTAATTAAATCCTAAATAAAATTAGACGAACTTAGTAAAAAATAATCTAAAAAATGATAAATAAAATAGACGAACTTCACTAAAATAGTCGAATTAAATCCTAAATAAAATTAGACTAATTTAGTAAAAAATAATCTAAACAATTAATAAATAAAATAGAAGAACTTCACTAAAATTGTTGAATTAAATCCTAAATAAAATTAGAAGAGCTTAGTAAAATTAGATGAAAAAGATTAAATTTATTACCATCAGAAGGGTCACACAGCCAACCATCGTCTTGTTACATGGACAGACATAATCATCAAGATAATCATAGAGGTAGGCTAATGTCATCCCTTCCCACGACCACTTCCCAATCGCATTCAGGTCCATCATACAATCTAGATATATCACGTCGATGTGTATGTTCATCTTGTTAGTGAACAACGTAATCCCGACGAGATATAGAAGAAAACTCCCGTCTAGCTACTACCAGGTAATCCTCATAAAGCCGCTTCAATGCGGGATAACTAATATGAGCACCATACTCAGTCTTCGACACCTGATGAGCAGCATACTCTGACATGCCCAACAACCTAGTCATTAATGTCATCCCATGCTCCCGATCCACCTACCTGTCATAGTCCATCATGCACCCCTCAATGGGAAGGTGGAGGAGATTAGCCACTTCGTCCAAAGTGATCATCATCTCCCCCACAGATAGATGGAAACTACTGGTCTCTGTGTACCACCTCTCGCATAGAGCACGTATCATGGCATGGATCACACTCATATACCTAGTGTATAAAATATCATGTAAGCCAGACGCCTTCACAGACTCCCTAAACCAAAGAAAATGCTATACCAGGCTTGAAAACTCTCTCACCTTTATCCCTTTATTTACGGTATGATATTCCTTCTCATACCAAATCTGAAAATCAAATCAATTAAGAAATTATCACTAAAACATATAATTAATTAATCACCTCAAAATCAAATAAATTAAGAGATTATCACTATAACATATAACATTTTACACTTAAGCACTTCAAAATAAAAATATTTAATCAATTAATCACTTATCAATAAAACAATTAATGAATTAATAATTTACCAATTAATCACTTATCAATAAAATAATTAAGCACTAAAACACTTAACATTTGAAATTTGAAATCAATAATATTAAATAAAAAGTTGAAAGAATTAAAACACTTACATTTTTATCGTTGACCCAAAGAGTGACCGCCACATGTTTCGCGTATTTGGATAACAGTGTCGTGTCATGAGGACCTCTAGAAAAGGAAGGCCCTACAATAGGCATGTCATGTACCTTGTCAGCACGATCATCAAGTTGCCCAGGCTCAGGCTCAGGCACAAGACCACCGTCACCCTCTACCTCATCATCCTCGTCCTTCGCCTCCTCCTCTGGCTGATAAAACGGATCCTCCTCCTCCATCTGATCGTACCCCACTCCTCCATCGAATCCCTCGTCATACTCCTGCACAGGTGTTAGATCAACCACCTACGACTGATCCACTTGTGAGCCCTTTATACCTATCCTCAGGTCCCTACGTCTCAGGGGCTTAGAGACATACAAGTTTTCCGCCGCCAGCTCCTTCCGATGGCTATTTGACATAGCCATTTTACCTTTACGCAACATACCCTCTCTAATCATACGTTGCTGCTTCTCGTCCTCCACCCCTCCTCCCCAGACATATCTGTGCAAAAACAAAATCAAAAAAACATAAATAAATGGCTATGACATATGTACATTAAAACATATGTACTTAGGCATTTAATCAAACATGCCACAAAAAAATAAAATCCAAACTTAGAATCATTATAACATATTTGCAAAAAAAGCAGGAATATTTCACTTAGGCATTTCATCAAACACGTTAAGTGCATTCTAAATTACTAGCACAATTAGTGTTATTTGAACATCTAAACAACAATGTCATCAACAACAATACATTATAACATCAAAATCAAACTTAATTTGCAATTTTCTAACCTAACCTAACACTAACATTTTGCTAAAATTAAGGAAAATAAAACCCTAAACAACCTACATTGCATGTAAATAGGAAGAAAATGACTTACTTGTGATTTACTTGAAGAAATTGGGCCCAAATTTGTGCAATTGAAGTTTGGAGCAATTTGGAAGAGAGAGTTGAGTTGTGTTGTGTTTCTGGAAAATTGGTTTACTGATGTTTCTGTCATAGTTTAATTCCAGATCGTAGTGGTAGTTAACTACCACTGGCCTTAGCGGTAGTTAACTACCGCCGATTTTGCTCAACAATAGTTAACTACCGCTAGGAGTAATTTAGGAATTTCCATGTGTTTTTAGGAACTTTTTGTTGTAAAAAAAGCAATCTTTAAAGATATGAACTTTGGGCCTTATATCTCACATAGTGGACTTGGAGTGTTGATCCAATTACTATAGACTATTATTTTTCTCACTCCATGAGTTTTTCACACGTTCTATTTCTTTTCCAAAATACCCTTTGTTCGGATTCTAAAATCTGAAGGGTATTTCGGATTCTGAAATCCAAACACTCCTATATATAACTCGAAATAAAAAACTTCCTTATTTAAACAATTTGCAATAGTTTCCCTAATGCTTCTCTCACCCTCCCTAAAATCTGAAAAATCTCTTATTGGGTGAATCTTGAGGTTTTCTTTTGCTCAAAATCATCACACTTCAAACTTCATCAAACATTAAACACAATGCAAGGTCTCATTCCCTTGATTTGTCATTGTTGGGTTTTTTTCTTTTTATGTACCACTGAACCTGTTTCGGGAACAAAAGATATTTTCGTAAAAAAATAGGACATGTGAGAAAATCATAGGTTGAGAAAAGTAAAATAATAATTAAAATTTACATCGGCATCGACCCATATCCTGCATGCCACATGTCCACCAAAGTGAGGTAAAAGCGTGAGGTCAGAAGGCCCCCCTGCATAGTCGTCTAGTCCGGCCTCGTATACCACCATCGACACCCCCTGAGCATGACCCCCACCATCATGCTGCTGAGGCTGCTCATTACCATCCTACTGCTGAGGCTCCTCAATATCAGGCTGCTCCTGCTCAATATCAGGCTGCTCATGATGATCCTCATACTGATGCTACTGATACGCATCAAACTGATACTAGTGAGGCCGAGGCTCCTCAAAATGATACGCATGATCCTGCGTCTGCTGATACACCTGATAATCCTGCTGATACTACGTCGGGTCTATCGTGTGGGATAGACCCGTCTGGGACGAAGATCCCCCCACAACATCAACTCTAGCAAGTCTCGTGCCCCACCTCTCCCTCGACCAGCCATAGGAGGGTTTAGTGCTTGCTTCTCCCTCCGTGCACTACCAGTAGGGGGCAGGCCTCCCTGCCCTAAATCTGTCACTCCTATCCTGAGGTGGCTCTAGCTGAGGCGGTCTCTGAGACGTATTCTTCCGAGGCATATCTGCATAACATTTCAATAAGCAAAATATCAATGACACATTTCACACGGACATTGTGTTATTTCTAACAATTCAACAACAACTCTAATATTTCATCAGTGTCAATTCAATCCGTAAACCACCACATTGTAGTTAAACTAACTATAATCAACATTAACAAACATATTTCTAACTAATTTCATCATTAACAATCCTAAAAACAAAACAAAAATCATTGAGACATTTTACCACACACATAAAGTGTAGTTTTCAAACAACTAAGAAATCTAACCATTTCTAAACCCTAAACTACCACATTTCACTCTAAACAACATCTAATATACTATTCCTAACTTAATTCATCACTAACAATCCTAAAAACTAACATGCAAGCCATATTTGTAAAAACCTAAAAATGTTAAATTTTTTCAAAAAAATCTAAAATTTCAACCAACAAAATGCAATGAAGTAGGATAATCATCACTTACTTGATATTGTGGGAGAAATTGACTTTGAATGACGCAAGAATGGTGAAAATCGCACTTGGAGGGGAAATTTTCGTGTTTTGGAAAGTTTAGAAAAGGAGGGGTTTGTGGTTCTGTGTTGCTGTTAAATAACTTAAGTCACGCAGCAATTACAACGTGCGTTAGTTAAGTCAGGCAGCGTTACTTAACTAACGCATGAGCATTTTAAGCATTACTGCAGGGCACGAGTGTTTTGTGCAGGGGAGAGCAAAAATCGAACAATTTTCTTTCTCTAATAACATCTTCCCCCTTAACAATCAAATTAGCTTCACTACCAAAAAAAAAACAAATTAGCTTACAAAAATCGAACACCAAACAAAAAAACACAAATTAAACTAAAGTAACCAACGGTCAAGATTTCAACACAGCTCTTCCAATCCAACGACTCACATTTCATATAATATCACCTTGTCCCTTTCTCTCTCATCCCACCATTATTATACATTACCACTTCACCATAAACAACAACAACAAGCTTATCTCTCAAACAAAACAAAACAAAACATTCAAATATTTAATCTTTCCTTTTTCTTATCTTTCCAATGTCCGCTTTAGATTATCTCTCACCTTCAACACACGCTACAATCTTTCTTCACTCTCATCACTTTCGAAACGCACGTCGTTTCGTTATTCCCAATTCACCTTCAATTAGGGTTTTAAGAGATTCAATTTTTCTCAACAATTTCGGAAAATTCGAATTATGGAAAGGATTAAACACTAAATTGAGCAATTTCGATGGACTTAGAACTGCTGCTAGCGGTGGTGGTCAGGAGAGTGATTCCGGGGAGAAGAGTGAAGAGGGGAAAGGGGTTGAAGTTGAAGTTGAACCGGGTTCAGGTGGTTCGAACCGGAGGAAGGAGAAGCAAGGGAAAGGTGGATGGTGGAGGTGGAAATGGCAACCCATGTTGAAAGCACAAGAAGTTGGGGTTTTGTTACTTCAATTAGGGATTGTGATTTTTGTTATGAGGTTGCTTAGACCAGGGATTCCGTTACCGGGTTCTGAATCGCGAGCTTCGACGGTTTTTGTGAGTGTTCCTTATAGTGATTTTTTGAGTAAGATTAATGGGGATCAGGTTTTGAACGTGGAGGTTGATGGGGTTCATATTATGTTTAAGTTGAAGACTGATTTGGAGGGTGGTGAGGTTGCTGGTAGTGGTAGTAGTGGTAAGTTGCAGCAGGAATCGGAGGCTTTGGTTAAGAGTGTGGCACCGACGAAGAGGATTGTTTATACGACGACTAGGCCTAGTGATATTAGAACTCCTTATGAAAAGATGTTGGAAAATGAAGTGGAGTTTGGATCTCCCGATAGACGGTCTGGCGGATTCTTTAACTCGGCTTTGGTAAGAAACTTGTGATTTTGTAGTTTGTTACTCTTATATATTAGAATTCAGCTCTACAGATGAGAGAGGGCCGTCACTTGCTACTTATAATCACTATAACAAGGGGCTTAACGGATTTAGGATAGACTCTGATACTAGTAATTATAGAATCTAACTCTACATAATCGGTCCGTAAGATGAAATATGACCGTCATTTATTACTTATGATCACTATAATGAACGTCTTAATGGAACTAGGACAGACTCTGATACTAGTAATATTAGTAGTAATATTAGAATTTAACCCCACAAAAGTCGGTCTGTTAAATGAGGGATGTAGTGTACAATACTTATAATCATTGTTAAGGCCGTATCATGATCTAATGTGGGGCTCTCAACAATTATGTTATGTGATTGTTGTGATGTTGCTCACCTGCACTATTATTGTGCTGGAAAGTGAAGCTCAAATGATTAGTTATTTACCTCAACGTTTGAATCTACTTAAGGTTGATGTTGGTAGGAGGCTGGTGATTTGAGGTTTAATGTGCATATTCCAATATATTTAGCTGTTTAGATGTGACAAACCTTTGGAGACCCAAAAGGAGAAATAAGTGTTGTAGGTATTTCATTGTTTCTCCGATTACTATCTTTCATCAAATTACTTAAAATTGTATGACTGCTCTCAATGGTTATGGACCAGCCAATATCTCCTTAAGTCTCTCTTACTTTCTGAAGGGCCATTGTAAACTTTGATGTACCTCCATTTTGTGCCAAATCTTATGATACCATTTAATAAAGATAATTTTGAAAAAGCATAACCAACCCCCTCCAAGTGTTAGAAATCTTATTTTTCTCCATCTGTTGTCTTTAATGGTGTCTATGTTTAACTTTGACAAGGATGGCAGATTCTTGGTTTCTTGCTTTCTTTATTTGGATGCGAATTGTGAAAAATGCAGTTCTGACAGTACCTTATTTCTGATTATTGTCGTTGTAAATTATCAAGCTGGACAAATTATAATTTACATGATTAAGTTTAGTTAGATACAGTAGATTTTTCACCATGAGAATTTGAAATAATAATTTCATATATAAATTGAATGCTTCAAGTTGATTAATAGAAGTTAATGTTTATATCGGCTTCAGGAAGTAAACTTTCTTAGAGTATAAAAAACCTTCAAAAAATTTGCTAAATATTCGCTATGTTGTAGTTGTATATATTACCAGATAAGTGTCTCTTTTACCAGCGTATTTGCTTTTGTGTATTTTGCTAAAACGTATCAGTTGTGTAAGATATCTGATGACCTATTCTTGTTCATTATAAATTTCCTTGGTTTGTTGCATTAACAGTATATCATGTGACAATCTAATTATGTTTCTCATTTTCACAGATAGCCATGTTTTATGTTGCTTTATTGGCGGGGCTTCTGCATCGATTCCCCGTAAGCTTTTCTCAGGTGAGTTTGATTTCTTCCCCTTTGGTCTACCCAACTTATGTTTCCCAAGCCTTTGAAATGAAGTTTTCTGAGTAATCACATGCTATGGCAGAATACTCCTGGCCAGTTTAGGAGCCGCAAATCAGGAACGTCGGCTGGTACAAAATCATCTGAAAAAGGTGAAACCATCACTTTTGCTGATGTTGCTGGTGTTGACGAGGCTAAAGAAGAGCTAGAAGAGATTGTGGTAAGCTGGACTCTCTTCAGCTCAATTAGCACTTAAAATCTTTAGGGTGGAAATGAGGCTTTCTATTGTATAATAATATTCTATTTTCATTCAGATTTTTCTTGGTGATATAGGGAAATAATTTTGGTTGTGATGATGCTCACTTGCCAGGAATTTCTTCGAAATCCGGATAGATATGCACGACTTGGAGCTCGTCCTCCTCGAGGTGTTCTGTTGGTGAGTCATTGTCGGGAATATATGTTTGTTAGGGGAAGGGATCAAGTATAGGAAATGTCTCTTCTGGAATTTTTTATTTATTTTTTATGTTAAATCTAACTAAATTTTCTGCTGTATGATATTGACCATACTTTCTAATATTTACATAAGTATTACCTTGCAAAATAGTAGATCACAATTGTGTTTCTTTGAATTCATTGTTCCAGGGATCAAGTCTTTAGTTAATTTCCACTTGCACCTCTCCTGCATGTTTGTGCTTGTACTTCATATGTGGACTATTTATGCCCAAGTTATATTACATTCATATTGTTATTGTTTTAGTTCGACATGCAGGGAGTAAATATCTTTTGGTTTAACTTGTATTATAGGTAGGTCTTCCGGGAACAGGTAAGACTTTACTAGCAAAGGCTGTGGCTGGAGAAGCTGATGTGCCCTTTATAAGCTGTTCTGCTAGTGAGTTTGTTGAGTTGTATGTTGGTATGGGTGCTTCCCGGGTAAGAGATCTCTTTGCAAGGGCAAAGAAAGAAGCGCCATCCATAATATTTATTGATGAGGTAAGAGTATAGATTCTTTAATTGTGTAAGATGTTTAGTTTGACATTTACTATTTAATATTCTACCAAATTAAAATTTATTTTGGTATGCAGATAGATGCCGTGGCTAAAAGCCGTGATGGTAAATTTCGAATTGTAAGCAATGATGAACGAGAACAGACCTTGAACCAGTTGCTTACTGTTAGTACTCCTCTTCTGTTATTTATTTCTTGTGATTGTTAGGGAGGGGGGATTATTCCACAATGAGGTTAATATGTCGAAACTGCATGGCAGGAGATGGATGGGTTTGACAGCAATTCAGCAGTGATTGTTCTTGGGGCAACTAATCGTGCTGATGTCTTAGATCCTGCGCTTCGCCGACCAGGAAGATTCGATCGAATAGTTTTGGTCTGGATTCAAGTTTTTATGCATTACCTCATTTGGTTTTTTATAGTATATTAAGAAAAACTCAACGTTTTATATCTTTTAAAAAATGCCTTGTTTTCTCCTTAGGTGGAAACACCGGATAGGATCGGAAGAGAATCCATCCTGAAAGTTCATGTTTCTAAGAAAGAACTTCCTCTGGCCAAGGATGTTTACATTGGTGACATTGCTTCTATGACTACCGGATTCACAGGGTAATTGTGCTATTTCCTCCATATTGTTTTGTTTCTTCCCTTTAAATACATTGATAAGATTGGAAGTTTGACCTGACACATGGTACACATCATTGAAGGGCGGATCTTGCAAACCTAGTAAATGAGGCTGCTTTATTGGCGGGAAGAAAAAACAAAGTTGTTGTGGAGAAAATTGATTTCATGGAAGCTGTGGAAAGGTCAATAGGTGTAAGTAAATTTCTTTTGGATAATATTGATTTCATCCACAATCTCTCTTGGCGGATGCACACTCGTAATTTACACCTTTAGTTTGGTCAGATTTTTCTGTCAAATCACAATGTTAAATTGGAAAATTTAGTTATGTAAATGGGACCCTACTTTGCCAACTGTGATAAATAACCAAATTACTTGTTTCAGGGCATAGAAAAGAAGACTTCCAAGTTACAAGCAAGTGAGAAGGGTGTAGTTGCACGACATGAAGCTGGTCATGCTGTAGTAGGCACTGCAGTTGCAAGTCTTCTTTCTGGACAGCCACGTGTTCAGGTAGATCATGGAAGATGCTCTATTCTTTATTTACTGGCTATTTGAATATGCTGTTGGCAATAAAGACATGCTGATTTTTATGCTTGATTCAGAAAATATAAAACAAGTTACAAATCAAAGCATCTTGTTAAATGTTATTCGATTAGCATTTTATGGGCGTGCCTATTGCCATTCCTATTTTTTCCTACTGTCCTACTGATTTATACTTTCTTTTCAGAAAATACCTTTCATTGAATAGTAGTAGTTCCTCCTTGTCAAACTAGTAACTAATCATTTTGATCTTTATGAAAATTCCTTATATTAATTATACAGATCTGTTAATTTGATAGATATCAATTGTTTTAATCTCCTAATTATTCTCAATTTTGTGATACTTCTTCATCTTTTCATTTTTCTTTTCTTTTCTTTACAATAAAACACACTCAACTCATCTTTATGATAAAAAGTGAACAAATAAAATATGGATGGAGATGAAATTCATTTTTGAATTTATAATGAGTTCACCCTCCAAATGATCTCTTTTAGGGATTTTTCAGTGCCTTATGAAGTTACTATCTTGTATATGTTACCAGAAACTAAGCATATTACCTAGGTCGGGAGGGACCTTGGGATTTGCTTATACTCCTCCAACAAATGAGGACAAATACTTGCATTTCATTGATGAATTGCGCGGCCACCTGGTTACCCTTCTTGGAGGACGTGCTGCAGAAGAAGTTGTATATTGTGGTCGAGTGTCAACAGGTGCACTTGATGACATACGTCGAGCAACTGACATGGCATACAGAGTCATTGCTGAATATGGTCTTAGTCAGACAATAGGCCCTGTGTCAATTTCCACTCTTTCTAATGGCGGAACTGATGAGTCTGGGGGATCAGTTCCTTGGGGAAGGGATCAGGTTCACTTTTTCACTAACTTATCGATTCTCTTCTATTCAAAATTCTCTGTATGCTTATTTTAATAATATGAAAACAACAGGGACAACTTGTTGATCTTGTTCAGAAAGAAGTCAAAGCATTGCTTCAGTCTGCACTGGAAGTAGCACTTTCCATTGTACGAGCTAATCCTACTGTTGTAGAGGGTCTTGGTGCGCAATTGGAAGGTAACTGTAATTTCTGTATTATACATAGTACCGCTGTTTAGTGTTTTTGCTGTCTTGTTTTCATCATTTTATATTACATTTCTTTTGGTGATTTTTCCTTTCTCTATCTTTACTTTCATAATAGATGTTATTCTTGTCTCTATCCTTCCCCGCAAAGATTCACATTAAATTCCTGGGTGGAATATGTTATCATTTTGCTAATTTGAAAATACGATAACTTTTAGGTGCATTCAAGCATGCTGTTTTTTTTTTAATTACATATATACTGTTTCACACTACTAATTGAATTTAAATAGAAAAATTAGATTTTGGTTTGCAACTGTACCCTAGCTAAATATTATATAGTCCTATATAGTAAAATGATGTGAAGATGTTGATGTTGTATCCTTCTATCAACTCTATATAGGCATTATTCATCACTTAATGATGTTGAACCAATGTTTTATATATATGCGCCATGGTGTTGTAAGTTGTAACAGTGCTTTATTACTTGTATTCTTCAGAGGAAGAGAAAGTAGAGGGTGAAGAGTTACAGAAGTGGTTAAGATTGGTAGTTGCACCAACAGAACTTGCAATTTTTATGGAAGGCAAGCAACAGACCCTTCTCCCTTTGCAGACCGGTTCCTGAAACTGTTGAAGAGTTGTCAATTATGTGTTTCCGGTGTGAATTGGAACTTGAGGTATGATTTTTGACATGGTTCAACCAAAGCTGGTGAAATTATATCTCAAAATAGCATGCCTTACAACATTGTATATTCCTGTAAGGTGAACTTTGGCATCGTTTTTAGCACATGCCAACTTGTTATTTGTATTTACTCACCATTCACTCAACCGAAGCCACAGGCAAAATAGAAAAATGAAGAAATACATAACATTAGTGCCTCTCTTCAATCCAACTACATGAGTAATGGTAATTTAATTTGTATAGACTATTATTTCAGTCATGTCACAAAATGTAATTAATATGTAGTTGTATACATTAATGATTCTGTGAAATATATGGTCCTGCTTCATGTTACACAAAAATGTTTTATTGAAATCGCAAGTAACATGGTTGGTTGAGTCTGTTTTCAAATTCTCCCCATCAAATCAAGCTTATCTATCAAACTACAGTTACATTGGGATTTGCTGTTATCCTAGTAAATTTTCTGATTGGATAATCATACCAAATGGGAGCAAGCATGTTAGAACAGAGAAAGATTTTATTTTTGGCCTCTTTTGGGTGGAAAATAAATGAGAACAGAATAGTGGACCCCACATTTTATTGAGTCTGCATCATCATCTTATCACTTTGGCTAGAGTGGATAGTTTCTAGTCCTTTATCCACGTGTGATTTATTGTGTGAATGAATGGGATGAATTAGTATGTTTCTGATATTTTAACATACAGTTCTCTATGAAGCAACTTTTTTGTAATTTTAAATTGAAGAAAAAGCAATATCATGCTTACTTGCAATGTGGGTCTGGTGAACCAGTGTCCTATGTGGCTGAGTTTTCTTTGTTCTTTTGGTAAGTTAGAATGTCACAGTCATGTCCTTGTCAGTCAATATTATCTCATCCTTATGCTCAGAATTTTGATCAAATTAAGCCGGATGTAGAGAAATATCGGCGGACAGCCGCCTGATCTTGGCAGTGTCGAGGGCAATCTAATGATTCAAAACTCTGGCCATATATATTTCATGAAAGGGATAAACTCACGAGTCTACTATATAAAGCCTTGACTAGTATGTGCATGGCATTTACAAGAGATTGATTCTAGTTCCAGAGTTCAAACTCATGGTAATGTTAAAATAGTTTCCAAAGTTTTTTATTTGATTCTTTGTTATTAATTAACTTGAATCGAGAATCAAAAGAGATATATTTCATTACAAAGAGCTTAGTTCTCAAAATCATTAAAAGTCAATGATCCTTGAAGCCTTCCAAATTAGATTGCAAGTGTTACAGAGAACGTAGTTCTCAATTCTCATTACAGTTGATTGGTTTATTATCCTTACAATATATGATATGAAAATTTTAAGTGATGTTTTTTTGAGATTTTTCATGGTGGTAGATTACTTTCTTAGATTGATATTAGTAATATTATTACTATTTTGATTTGAATTGTGGCGGAAAAAATAAATTTGGTGTTTGATTTGTTGGATTCGAATACACGTTTGACGAGTTCCGAAGATGGGGTTTTTTAGTCTATTTGGCATAATCCGGCTCCGTCAAAGGTGGTAGATTTCTCTTGGAAACTTCTTCACGACCGCATTCCGACCACAATTAATCTAGCAAGGAGGAATGTCTTACCGACGGATGCGTCTTTATGTTGCTCTATTTGTGGTAGAAGGGAGGAATCCTCCTCTCATATCTTCTTGCATTGTGAGGTGACGCTTAAAGTGTGGGAAATGGTGTTCCACATAATCTTTTTGTGCATTTTGATTGTTGGAGTGCGGAGGTGTGGAATAAGAAGTTGCGTAAGGGATTTTGGTTAATTTGGCATGCATCTATATGGGTGATTTGGAAGACTAGAAATGATAGAATCTTCATGGAGATTAGTAAAGGGGTGGAGGAGATTGTTGATGAAATCAAGTTTTTGTCTTGGCAATGGAGCGTGAGTAGGTTGAAGACTCCATCTTGTCTCTTTTATGAGTGGAGTTGAAATCCTAGGGAGTGTATTTTGCGATAGTTAGTTGCTTGTTTTTGGTTTTTGTGTGTATTGAGTGTTTTGGGTGTTTCGTTTTTTGTTGGGTTTGGGTTGCTACATTTTTACGGTGCCCTTGTAGTCCGTTTTTTGCTCATCCGTCTTTCTTGTGTGGTGTAGCTTGAATAATATTTTTTTTTTTGGTGAACTTTAGATTGAATATTATGATGTCTAAAAAAAACATTACTGTATATATTAAAATTAATATTTTGTTGAACTAAGACTAATGTTTTTTCCTTGAAAAAAACAAGACTAATGCAAAAAATGTAGAAGTTAAAAAATATGAAGAAAATGAAATAGAGATCTAAGAGGATGAAGAAGAATAACACGTGATGAGATGATGCAAGAAATAAATTAAGAATAAGGTTTTAAGGAAATTTTCAATTTTGTCTTTGTCCTCCTGGTTGGTGGAGCTTTGCAAATGGCTTGCGATGGAAAGAGGAATTTGGATTCTTTACGCCAACTTAAGTACATTAGTTTTAGAGACCACTAAATTGGTATCAGTTTTTATACCAAATTCTCAAATTGGTCTCTGATTTTATTAATAACTCAAAATGGTCTCTGTCTTTGTCAAACGTTTCTCAAATTGGTCCCTGACTCTATTAGTTGTTTTGCATTTTAAGCCATTAACGTACCAAATAAAATTCAAAAGGCATTATGCCATTAAGCACTAAATAATATCTAAAAGACATTGAGCTATTAACACTCAATATAAAATAATTAATAGAGTCAGAGACCAATCTAAGAGACATATGACAAAGATAGAGACCATTTTGAGTTATTAATAGAGTTAGAGAGCAAATTGGAAATTTGGTACAAAGACAGAGACCAATTTGATGGTTTACTCGTTTTAACTCGGTTCAGGGAAGTACAAGCGAACTCAGTTCACATTTGCCGATAAATTTTGAGTTTTTTGATTTTATGCAATCTATCTAAGTTTAACTACATTTAGCAGTGTAAGTGGTTCGGACAAAACCAACGAAACCGAAAGTCCAAACCGAACCAAACCGAAAAAATATCCGACCTTGTTTGATTCGGTTTGAAACTGATCCGAACCAATCGAAACCGATCTAGTTTGTTTTGGTTTTTCATTTCGAGATCCGTGAAACCGATGAACCAATCCGATGATAATCACACTCCTTATTTTACTAATATTATCCTACCTCACAGAGACTTATGGTTAGGCCCAAAATTAAACATAAAATACTTTTTAATCCATTCACTTTCTCTCATCTTCATCTCATCTCATCAATTAGACTCTTTCATTTCTACTAAAAAAGAAACCATAGTCGTCAACCACACCAAACATATTGTTCATCGTCACCGGTCACTGCTGAGATCGTTCATCTCTTGGTTAATTTTATCATGTTATGCCATTGATTTATACTCATTATATTTCATTGTTTTTCATTTTCATTTTCTATGCCATTGATTTATACATGTTACATTATATGTCATTGTTTAGTGAAGATTAGAAAAAGCCATTTAAAAAAGAAAGCATTTGCGATTTGCTTAAAATTTTGATCGTGTGTGATGTCACTGATGTGTAGTGATAAAAATTGAAATAAAACTATAAAATATATATACTACTCAATAAAAAGTGCATCCCTAGAAAATTTTCACACATGTATGCATAACTTTATTTGTTGGTTTAGAAATAATTTTATAAGTTTTAGAGATTTAAAAATATTAGAGATTAACACTAGTCAATTCTAAACTAAAAATAGAGTTTGATGAAGTTGTTTTTGAAGAATGATGGATGAATGAATCTTGGATCATATGTATGAAATATTGAATAAGGTTAGTTATAAAAAGTTGTTTGAAAAATAGAGAACATGAAAAAACAAAATATGAAATACAACTATACAAAGTTCTATGAAATATTTTATGAAAATATGATTTTTTTTAATTGTATTTTTAAATAAACTGATCAACCGAACCAATCCAAACCAAACCGATTAGTTTGGTTCGGTTTCTTTTTTGAAAAACAGTGAAAATCGGACCAATCCAAACAGATGAAGGTTTCATCGGTTCAGACATTTTTTTGACTAAAAACCAATCCAAACCGAACCGTTACACCCTCTAACTACATTTATGTATACTCGGTTCATGTTTCTCTTGTACTTTAAAAGTGTCTAGATCTTACTTAGCTAAATTATGTTTAAGTATGTTTATGTAAATGATGACATGCTGTCATTACGTAATTTTTAGGACTTATTTTGACAATTTGATAGAGTTCTGAGGCAACATGAGGTGACTAGGGGTGTTAAAAGCAAGAAAATC
>Ga0228711_1000187_pt1 | contig 61922 bp, 41 predicted proteins | sample MedpolnodulmetaG_2_FD_177996 | JGI IMG/M metagenome (GOLD analysis project Ga0228711, IMG submission 177996) | Root nodule microbial communities from Medicago polymorpha collected in Santa Monica, California, United States - brown nodules | ecosystem: Host-associated > Plants > Roots > Nodule... | reverse complement strand
AGTGAATATTGTTGACAGGATTGATTTAAATAAATAGAAATTTTCCTATTTATTACTTGAATGAATAGAAGCGTAATACTCCGTTTTATGATGTTACTCTGATTTATCTATTAAATTGCGGTTTTTGAGAAATGGGATGTTACAGAAAGAAAACTGAACTCACCCCATTGGGGCCGACAATTATTGTTCGGGCTCTATTAACATAGACAGGTTGACCTAGATATGCCCCCACACAACACTAATGGTTCTAACATAAAATAAAATAAATAATTTTGCTTTCCTAGGTTGTATGCTTTGAAAACAGTGGTGCAAGTTTACACTATCTTAAGTAATGGTATAAAAAGATCGAACTAACGGAGACTGGGACACATTAACTTTTTGTAGCTTTCCAATGGTAATCTTGTTTGCATAAAATAAAATAAATCATTTATGTCACAACAATAAAAATAAAGTTTAAAAACAATAATAATTTAGGAAAGCAGTTAAAACACTTAGAAGATCTCAAGAATAAAACTATGGTTTAGAACATTGATTCAATTATGACATGGTTTTGCAACGATCTAAAAAGATATAACTTTATACAACGTCTTGGCAACCTGGACGTAGGGGTCTTTCGACTCAAACATCATGTTAAACATGGGATGACACACATTTCGGGGTTCACTCGCAGTGTTTAGCATGCAACTTTGTTAGGCTAGGTCTCAATAGCTCTTTTCATCTTTTACCCATGATAAGAAATCTAGATAGATATTTGCTATTTGCGCTTAAAGATCTATGTTTATATCAACCAGTCTTTCAAGTTCTCATATCCTTTTAGTCTCACGGAAAGAACCCATGTTAAACAAACAATTTCATTCTCATCATCTTCCAGTCTCACAAAATTTGGCAATAAATGTAAAAGTGACCAAGTTTTACTTTTAAAGATGAGTTTGTCTAACATGTGCAATATTTAACATGTTAAAACAGCTAAAAGTAACACATTTTTTTTATTGAAAAACAACAATTATTTATTAAAAAATTATATATTTAATATAAAATACACAAGTTCTAATACAAATTTACTATTTAAAACTTTTTAACATGTGCAAATTTGTACATGTTAGAAAAACCCTTTAAAGATTAGCGTGAATTTTTTTTTGTCTAAAAGAAACTTGAAGTTGTAACTCTCAAATCTTATGCAAATATAATCTTAACCTCGTCGTGTCTAAACTACTAAAGGGGATTAATTCACGATGAATGAAAACATAAGCTATATTAATATATATGTTAAGAGTTAAAAGATAACTACACTCCAAAATGGAAAGAGGTGAGCTTTTTGCATCACTCACCTATAAGTAATCCTAACTCTAACTCACAAAGAACTAGCACTCATGCTCATATATGGAGGAAATGATGTTGGGCTATATGGCTAATTAGTTTATGATGTTGAGAGATTCACGATATGAATCTTTGGAGGTGGAATGAGATTATTCACTTCACTTTGAAGCCTTGATTAAGCCAAATCAATCTTCTTGAGAGAACCAACTTACAATCCCTACTAGCACCCTAGCAAATCAATGTGACTCAATGTACAAAGTGATTCTAAGAAAAAGTGTTTAATCTTGAAGAATGTATGAACAATGAGTTTTTGAGACCCAGAGAGAATAGATACAAATGATTCAATGATTTGGGAGTTATGAGGAAAAGATATAGTGAGGTGAAGTAAGACTAAATTTTTGCTTAAAATCAACAAAGTGAATCGATTCACTAAATGTGTGAATCGATTAAGACAACAAAAGACAACCCGAAAATGCATGAAGGATGAAACGATTCAGTGCACAAGTGAATCGATTCAAGTGAGCCCAGGATGAAGAATGATACGATTCAACCTTATGTTGAATCGATTCAGTGTAAGTCAGAGAGTTTTGGTGAGACGATTCAAATTGAAACAAGTCGATTCCATTGTGCATCGATTCAAGAAGTTGTGAATCAATTCATCTGAAGCCAGAGACTTGGATGAGTCGATTCAGTGTATTATGAATCGATTCAATAAGTACCAGATGACAAACGACACTTTTTCACAAGACACAATTGAATCCTAGATCAAGACACATAGATGATGGGTGGTTTAACATGCTAACCATAATGCAATTTATAAAACGATAAACTAAACTAAAGAACATCATTAAAAACATATAAAGTAAAACTCGATAGGCTTCAGATGAGATGGAGTGAAAACTATAGTGACTGTTAACCTTAGGTGGACATGACCGCTCAACTCAAACTTACAAATTTCAGACCCTTTGCATCACAACGTGGTTGTCCTTTTATGGTACAAGTCCAACCATTACAAGTTGTGTCATTTGGTAATTTCTCCTATGGTACGACCTTGTATTACTCTATTTGTACTCAACATATTCTTTTATTTTTCGTACCAAGGGATCTCCCTTCCAAACCCAAGAATTAGAGGCCGGGGAGATGTTAACAGCTGAAATAAGAGCTAAAAACTCCGCTAGCTAACCTTCTTCCCATACAAACAGATTTCTCCACCACTTAAGTCCCACACCCACTTTGACCTTATCATTGATCCCAAATTCCCCACCATGCTATCCTTATGCTCATAAATCAAGAACAAATGGGGGAATTGGGTCTTAAGATTGGACGAACCCTCCCATACATCATCCTAGAAAGAGGTATCAAGGCCATTTCCCACAAACTTCATGACACTGTAAGAAAACCAATCGGAAGATGAATCACCTGAAGCACCCAACAAAGACGTATCATTCCACCAGGAGGAAGCCTTGCCAAAAACTTCTCTTCTACTTCAAAGCATAGACAAAGGCCTACCATAACCATATTTAGTTGTTAGCAAGTCCCTCCAAGGACCAGTCTGTTTCGAGATAATACACCACCACCACTTGGTAAGAAGGGTTTGATTGGCTAACCTAAGATCCCTCACCCCAAGACCACCATCTCTTTCGGGTTTACAAACATCATCCCAACTAACTAAGGGATTTCCTTGCCACCTTTAGTGCCACCATCCTCGTTGTAATAATACATTTGTTGTTTTGTTTTGTTTTTTGAAAGCAAAAATACATTTGTTTGTCTTATATTCTTGGCACCATATCTTATGTTGGAATATCATTTAACTTAAGCTTATTGGCTTTTTGAAAAGAAAAAAGAAATATCAACGTGTATTTATGTATAGTGTCATTAGGGGTGGCAAAAATACCTATGCCCACGGGTACCCGTGGACAAAATCCGTCACGGGCACAGGGCGGGTAGCAAACGGGTATCCACGGGTATAATAAATGGGTATTTGACTACCCATTATTATATGGATACACACACGGATTTGATCGTACTCATACCCACGTGTACTCATATCCGATAATAAATTAAATAAATTATTAAATATTTTTATATATCTTATCTTATTACTTAAAGTTGTTACCTTATTGAAGGAAATTTTACCGTCCACCTAAGATTCTTCATTGTTTATTTTTGATTTTTTTAGTTCATCTTATTAAGTTTACCGTTTCTACTTCATAAAACATATCATATGAAGTATGTAAGAATCATGAATTTTCTATTAATTATGTATGATCTATAAAATTTTGAATAGATTATGCATGGATGTTTAAAAGTTGAAGTTTTTTGGTAATTAAAAAAAGTTATTATTTGTACCAAAAAATAAATAAAATAAAAAATTCATGGTACCCATGAATACCCATGGATATCTCAATATCCACGGGTATCCGCATAGTGGATACCCACGAGGGTACAGGGCCACGAGTATCATATTTATCCAACCAGACATGGATGGGTATCATACAATCCGTATTCATGGGTACCCATTGACATTCCTAAGTATGACAACAAAAGAGATATTTCATATTGTTGTTGAAACATTTCCTATGCATCCAGTGCAAGCAGAAGATTTCTCAACTCATGATACTGATATGGATGAGAAACATGGTGAGAAACATGGTGAGGACCAACGAAGAAATATTCCTGATATATGTATTTATGGTCCTTGGTGTGCTGAAGTGATCAATATCGATTATGGTCAAGATTACACACAAGTGGAAAATTAGCAAGAATTGGAGTTTGATAGCTAAAACGTGCAACATGCTCATGATATATGCAGTATTTTGGTTGTATGCTCCTACTGAGGCACAACAAACTATGAAAATTCTGACTAAATCCTGGACTAACACTACTGAAAATACTGAGACTGATTAATTTCAATTGGTGGTCCCAAGAAAGAAGAAAAACAAGCTTTAAGGAGCAACAAGTTAAGCCTAGCAAGTGGTTTAAGGTAGGTGCATCCAACCGTCCGCTTCGCTAGTCCTTTGTATGTTGTTGTACCTTTAGCTTTTAGGCAGTTCTTTCTCTTTTGATCTTTCTTTTGTTTTCTCAGAAGATTTTGGTTTAAGTCTCCCATCTTTCTTTGTACTTTTCCCCGTCTATTAATACATAATTTGGGTGATGCAGCACGCAACCCCTCTAAAAATAAAAGTTTGAAAGTTAAAATAGTGTTTTTAATATTTATTTTACAGGCTTTGAAACAATATTCAAAATGTCTATTTTACCATTTATTATTTCACCCATACTATATAAAAAGAAAATAGAGGATTTTGGACTGACTTTTTCATCATTCCAATTATATCCTCTAACAAAAAATTTCATGTTTTTATGTTATACTATTGGTTTAATTAAAAAAGACAAAAATCTATATTATATTTTTTGTCAAAAAATATTATAATTATATTTGTTATATTGTTGGTTTCATTGAAAAGATAAACATGATTTGTTGGGGTTGTTATAATTTGAAAATCACAAACATATATATCTATAAATTTTCATAAAAAACACCGTTTATAATTTTCAAATGTTAGTGCAATCTTTAAGCCAGTAATAATGGAATAATAAGAGTGCAAAGCTTTATATTACCCGTGAACAAAGCTACGAGGTTATAGTTTTATCCGTAGAAATTAAAGTCAAGATGGCAACCATCCCTTACTAAGGCATCTATATGTTACTTTACATTGTTTGTCCCAAAGTAGGGAAAAAGATGTACATACATGAACAATGATTTGAGTTTCAGATAATTACTTGTTGTAATGATTTGAGTTTTCTTTTTAAGAAGTCAAAAATTATATATTAGCAACAATTAAATTCTAGCCAGTATAAGGTGTCTACATATAGAATTTAAAAAGAGTCTCAATAAAAAAAATGCCACCAACAACAAAATAGAAAAGAAAAAAAAATAGCATTTGAGTTTAAATTTGAAACTCCTTAGTTTATAGGGCATATATACAAACTTCATTGTAAATTTTCACGGAGACAAATTGGTTCTCTCTGACCTTAAAAACTTAAAAATTTGTGTCTCTCATATTTTATTTACTTTTTATTAAATGTTCTTAAAAATTCATTTTCTTTTATCAAATACGTTAATAATTCATATCATTTTCAAAGTTGTACATTGTATACTTTTGTATAGTGATTATCAAACAAATTAACTCCTCCAAATTAATATAGGGAAATGTTAACTAGGACACTGGTTAAGGACCTTAAATAGTAATTTTTTTTATAAAAGTTTGAATAACCAGTGCATTGGAAATTGAAAACTTTTAAGTTTTGAAAGAATAATTTCTTAATTTAGCATGCTATATTGAGTGCCCCGGGACACTCGTTAACAAGACTCATTAATATATTTTACTTAGAAATATTTCGATGAATCCCAGATAAGATCCATTTTAACCTTAAAAAGAAAATGGTACATCAATGGATTTAAGTTATTTAAATATGACACAAATGGAATAAAATCAATTTTCGGGTTTGGTGTGAGTCTCCCAGTTTTATGTTTTTTTTATTTCTATTTTTTTTAATAGCCTTTTCACTTAAAAAGTGGAAAAAAAATCAATTTCAATAGCATATTTTATTTTTAAAAGATATATTGTTTTAAAAAAATAAAAATAATTTTAGAGCTTCTCTATGAAAAGAATAATGTCTTTAAAACCTATTACTTTCAAAGTTTTTTCAATCCTTTAAAAAAAGATTTTAAAGTTGGCAAGGGCATTGCATGCAATATGTAAGGTCGGGCTTCAAACCTTAAACTTTTCACTTATTCACTTTAAATGTTGAATTTTTAACGACTAAACAAAAATGAGATTTTTGAACAAAAATACATTGTCTGGTTACGCAGTTGAAAATAAATGAATCTAAAAAAATAAGGATATGATTTTAGTGAAAAGTAATATTTATGGATAGATTTAAGGAGATAATATACTTTTTATAATAAGTAGTTTTATTAATTTTTTAATAAATATATGAAAGAGAAAATTATTATTAATATTTAATACTAATGAACATTTTATAACAGTTGTTTTATATAAGAGACTTCGTCCCAAGTTACAAGGTCAAATACTTATCTTTTGCGCAAAAGAGGGTGTAAAGTACTTATTATAAGTATAAATAAAGATTTGGTAACAAAACACTATAATGTGGCGGTCCAAATTCAAATCACGGTTGAAAAAATTATTCTCATTTATTGTATGACACACCTCGAATAAGTTTATATCTGGTGGAGAAAAGATGAGAAACAAAAAAAAACACTTTATAACACATTTTAAAATCTACTCTATTTAAACAGTTCAAATTTAGATATTATACGAAGTTACCGTGATCCAGATGATGTGTTTTCTTTCACTAAACGATGTAGTGTCCGCTCCTTTAGTCTAGAGGAATTTTTTTGAACAATAATTCAAATATAACCATTGCTTTTAGACGATGTGCATTTTCTTTGTTTCGTCTGTTTTGAATGTTTTGCACATTAAGGACACATTAAAGAACAATTTGTTCTCTCATATTATTTGTTATCAGCAAAATTAGAAGTCATTGTTCTTCAAATCAATTTGGTTCTAACAAGTTTGAACATCAAATCTTCATCCAAAACCTCAAGACATTAAAAACTTATTTGGATTAACTAATTTGAACTTATCTACTATCATAGGTTTTCTGAGACAATTTGGAGGCACTTATGAAAGTCATACTTTTAGCATATTTTTATAAGTTTTTCAAGATAGATTATGAAAACGGCTTTATAGTTTATACAAAAACAATTTAACTTCATTTTATCTTTTGTTATAGAAATAACTTATGAGTGCTTGTATGATACGGTATACGTGTCTTGATTTATATGTCTTTCAACATCTATTTTTCATTGATGTTAGACATACTTCTAATTCATATTTGACACATCAACATTTTCTCCCTCAAATGTAAGACTCTACACATCCTTGATCCAACATGAGGAACCACTTCCGCTTCCCCAGCAAGTCGAACTATACGCTGATATCATTGTTGGAACTTCCCAAGGAGCCTAAAAGAGTGGTGTGGTCATCACATTGATTTAAGAACAATCACATGGATTTGGACACGACATATGCACATAAAATTGTAAGCTTTTAGGTATATGAGTTCTTTCACTTATATATTGTTTAACATATATTTGTCTATCTAATATAAGCCTTCTAACTTACACTTGACACATAAACGATAAATTTGAAATTCAGAGAGCCATCATGATGCCACAATATTAGGATAAATTAAAATAATAAATGAGTAACCCTACATTTTTTTATAAAATAATATGACAAGCAATCAATCCTATTCATCATTCAGATTCTATGGCTTTGGACGCCAAAAGCTCTTCCTACCAACAAGAAATTGATTTTGATAAGATGTCACAGACCAATGAAGTGAATTCAATATTCCACCCAACTTTCTAATTGCTTCCATTGAATCCTGAACCAGGAGATACCCATCTGGTCTCAATATGCGATCTATTTCCACAACCACATCTACAATGTCACATCTGAAAAACATTATTTGCAACAATTAAATAAGATATTAATTATAACTAGCAAATATGAACAAGAATCATATAACTCAACACATATTCATGCTACATGCATATATTAATTATAACTAACAATTATGTTCCAAACAATAAGATAAGAAATTTGGGCATACCATAGTAAGTAAAAATATAATATTAGACATATATGAATGTTGTGTACCAAATGTTATGTACCTTTGATCAATGTTTTTGAAGAGAAAGCTTGAATGAACAAGATCATATGTGCGAGGATAGGTACTCAAAGATTCACACCAATCATGATAAATTCCTATTAATCCCCTATCAAATATGACAGAAAGAGTGTCTGGCATATCAATTGGTACTACATTCATCACCCACAATGGTCGATCGATAAGAGCTGCAGCAAATCTGAAAAACAACATAACTTGTATCAGTTCAAAGAGAACTTATGTCGATGTAGGAAAGTGACAAGCATAATGAAGTTATATATAATTTACCCTCCAAAACCAGCATTCATGTCCATTATATTTCGAACACTTGACCAATTTACAGGAGCTTCCAAATAAATGTCTGAAACTATTCTAGACCAATGTTTAGTATCCTTGTAGAACACGTCGCTGGCATCTGGTTCAGAAGATAAGCTAGGAGGTAAACTGGTAAGCCTATTAGGCCAAGACATGGGCCATCTTGCCGCCGCATCCACCGGAAGAGGAATAAGGCAACTACTCAGTTTGGTATACCTTATAAACATAATCATGCAAACAGTTCAACATTTTCTTTTGAGCAATGCATACATGCTTAAATTTGGTGTAAAATATACTTTCCTACTCATAGTGATCATGTACATATGAAAAATCCAAAACATCAACACAAATATATGAAAGAAAAAAGTTTGCTCAATTTCTTTCCTTTTATTCATATTCGCAATGCAAAGAAGTTGAAATTTGGCGGAAACATAAAATTAACATAACCGCGACCAAAATACTGGCATATACCATGAGATTTGTTTGCTTTCATTGTTTTTACATATCGGAGGTTTGTTCTGTTTGCGTTTCTCATAGCAGGAAGATGAGGTAGGCTTCTGGTATATAACAAGTCCAATTCCAGATGAATCAAGAGTCTTAGCCACAACAGTCCAACACATTTCTTTTGTTACAGTCACCATGGCTGCAGAATATACCAAGACAATAAAATTCATGATTAGAAAGAGAGACAAATTAATAATTTTCCTTGCTATTGAGAGTAAATGACAAATTAGTAAAGGCATATAGATGCATGAAGTTGAAGAATGAGAGACAAACCATTCCATACTTTCTGATCTCTTTCATCATCGCGATAAACTGGTGTAGCTGACCATGCAAAAAAACCACCAGGCCGAAGAATCCTATTGAGTTCAAATAACGGCTTCCCACCTAAAGGATTGAGCAAAATTTGTGAACAAACTTTTTTTAAAAGATCATATAAATAGAATATGCAAGGCAATAATCACATATATGGTTAGTGACCGATTTAATAACGGATTTGACATTTTTCGGTCTCTTAAATCGGTATCTATATGACAGTTTTTTTGTAAGTCAAGATACAAGACAAGAAGTGAGTACCATCAGCATCCCAATGCACCCTACATCTTGCACAATGGATCAAATCAAATCCATTATCAGGAAATGTCAACTTTTGTGTTCCAATGACAGAAAGAGTTGCCGGAATTCCTCGTTCCAAAGCAAATTGTATCTGAGCTTCATGCTCATCCTTTGGTGCAAATGACATGGTAATAACATTCCTGTCCAAAAGATAGCCTCCAAAGCTAGCAACTCCACAACCAGCATCAAGCACAACCCTGATATTCTTTCCCCATTGGACTGCTGGTAGTGTCTATCATAAAACAAGAGGCATTCAGAAAATCATCATAAAACAAAAATAAAAACTAGTTATATCAGTTTCATATGAAGATATACTTACCTTCTCTATGAAATTAATATAATGGTTAACTCCTTCTTTGAATTGAGTACCACCTCCGGGAAATACAAGATATTCACCTGATTTCACCACCCAATTTTGCTCCTTCTTGTATTCAACAAGCTTTGGATGAGGTACATTATCATACCAAATCTAGAAACAATTGAGAAAGATGAATACATTTTATATATGAAAGACATTATAAATTATGAAAATGTGAAGTAAATGTGCCAAGTGGTGTTAGAATCAACAAGAAAATCAAAGTTACTTTCAATTACTAATGAACAGTTGATAAAATATGATCAAGAGCTATGTATAGCACCAACACTTCAGATTAAAAGTATGTCTGGTGTCCAATACATGTCAATGATACAAGTGATCATATTAAATTATTACATTTTTTCAAACTATTGTCAGTGTCAACGTGCCTAGTGTTAGTGTTGTGTCCACTCTCCATGTTTGGGCTTCATATATTAAGAGACTTAAACAGCCTTAACAATAACATACATTTATGTGATCAACGTATCAAACATGCTGTTCATTTCTAAAGACCATACTCGTGCAATCATGATGGAATAACAAAACATAGAAACCCGAAAGTTTCTTACCAAAGTATCAATCTCACCATGTCCCTGCTCTTAGGCCATGAAACCGGAACTTTATACCCTTTGGGAAGAGGCAACAAACAATGAGGAGTAGATTTAGGACAATGTCTTTCCCTATGCTCCATGTGCCTCCTTCTTTTCAAAGCCTTAATAGCCTTAAGATTATCCAAGCATGGTATATAATCTACCGCTAAAACACCTTTACAAAGCTTACAATCCACCATATTCAGATCAACAGAAACATTATTATCAAAAGCCTTTTCCCAATGGAGCAGTCCTCCTCCATGTTGATTTGGTGGACGTTGTTCTTGATGATCTTTTGAATCTGTGAGTACCGGAGGATCATGGTGATCAAATGGTTGCTGCACTTTTACGTCGGGGTAGAAGGAAATTGGATTAGAGGTGGTGAAGGTGATGGTGGTGTTGGCAAAGAGGATGATTGTGACACAAATAAGCAAGGCAAAGAGGGTGAAAATGAATGGAAACTTTCTGTCTTTGTAGAATGTTTCAACAAAATTTGTCATTCTTGATTTGATACAACCAGAGAAAGAAAGAGAGGCTTGGCTTTTACAAAGGAAGAAGTTAGCATGCAGATCAAAGATTGTTTTATACCTTTCTAGAATTGAAATATTTGGATCTCACTGATCTCATATTTTCCAACACATATATGTTTGTGTAGTTAGAAAAGGAAGAGGTTACGCTAATAGGAATTGTTCAAGGCAACACATTTGATAAATTATATTTGACAGCTTTCAATAAACTACTATATATTCTGCATGGCTGCCACTATGTTGCCGGAGCCATAGTCACCCAAAAAAATTATAATTTAGTACGTAAATATATATTGTATTGTGATCATCTATTATTTAACTAACTGATGAATCACCTTAACAAATGTTGTACTACGATAATATTACATTTGCCCCTAAATATATTACATTTCCCCCTAATTATAAGTTTGTTTTAGATTTTTTTTTCTTCTTTATCTCTTCATATATCTTCGATCCACATTAATTGTTTTTCAAATCTTATATATATTTCAAACCCTATAAAATATCTGCTTTTTTGTTTTAGTCTATAAATTTTATCATTTTTTTATTCTAAAATTTTATAAAAAGGTATACTTAACCATCATTACATTGGTCTGAGTGAAATTAGATTACATTGGTTCGACTAGATTCGACTCCTTAGAAGGGTAACCCTCTACTAAAGACAGTCAGTCGGGTTTCCTAATTTATTGGCAAAGTGAACACTGGATACTTTGAATACGCTTTAAAAAAAAAATGAACGCTTCCCATCCTTACTTTTAAATACATTTCATATGAATCACCAAAAAAAAGTATTACACACTCAATCGCATGAAGATATAAAATGGTGACAATCATCCATTTTTGGACGGAAATAAAGAGGATAGAAAACAACCAGATTGCTAGAAACTTGATAGTAAGAAAAAGAATCATGCTAGTAATGATTCCTTGACAATTGCGTCTGACCTCATCTTCCTTGGAAATGGTCTATTATGACTGGAACCTTACACGATGAAGAAATCAAAAGCTCGCTAGACATTGCAATTCTTAAAGAAAATGCATCCCCTATGGATACCATGTGTAAAAATGGACAATCGGGCAAGTTAAAATGAATTTGAAAAGTATATAACCATCTTTCGAAAATTAAAATCATAAGTGTAGATGTTATTCGAGGGCCGCTGTGTACAACGAATATCTCATCATAGATGGCAAGCAACAAGGGGAGGGGGATTTTATGGCGGTTTTTATCCACAAACTCCTAAGGTTGGATTGAACGCCCTCTTCAAGAAATTCCGAGTTTGTATAATACAACCACAACTAAAAGAGATCAAAACGAATCCAATAGAGCAAAATTAGTAAAGCCTTGTTGTACTATCTGTCTTACTATGAGCACAAGATATTTCTCACTCCATTATCGCATTACCATTCTCCACATCAACCTCGCCCATTCCAGTATCTTCTTCATCTTCGCTGTCGTCTTCACTACTGACATCATTATCTTCATCCTGAATTGGAGTAATTGGAATGGGGCCATCTGTATCGTCATCCTGAATCACAATGCCTTGTCAAACCTCTTTTTTTTTCCAATGAAGACTTGTAATTCTACTCATATATTGACATAAAAGGATAAAAGAGAATCCAAAAGCAGATGGACAAAATTTGAACATAGATATATAGAAGATAAAGGATATAGAGAGGATGGCGACACTCACCGCTCTAATTGGCTTCACCAGCGTAAGTTTACCCTTGTGTTCTTCTATTGATTCAGCGCAACAAGCAATGGCATTCTTGAGAACCAATATTCCTTGCTCCTGTCAAGATTGTAACAAAATACACAAATTACTTTCAATAGAAGGGTTGCCTATATGACTTTGAAATGAAAATCTACAACCACCCCTGTATAGTGTTATATGGGAAACCATATGTCATGCAGTCCAACAAAAGGAATATCTAAAAGTCAGCTTTTGACTTTATCTAGAGAAGTCTCACTGTAATACAACTAACAAGTTTAATAAAAATATCAGAAAAGATTATAGTATGATATCGACATGAATTAAGCATGAATTGTTTAAACCAGGAAAAGTAACTTAAAAATAAATTTTCAAGACATGTTTAGGAGCGAGTTTTGAGGACTATAAAAAAACTATTTAGAACTGCACTGAACCAAGAAATGAACCGAACCTATCCTTTAAAAACTGAACATTTGAACAGCTCACTAACCAAACTGGATTTATGACTACAGCTCACTAAACTGAAATGCTAATGACCACAGTTCAGTTAACATCTCAAATTCAATCTGTTCGCTTGCTCATTCTCACTATCCGTCTAGGACCCACGAGTGGATGCTCTGCTCTTGCTTGCTCGCTACAATTTGGTTCTTGAACTCACAACCATCATCATCCTCAAGGATAAGCTTTTTTATTCTATCCCAAATATAAACCTCAAAATAGTATTTAATAGTGAGTTATGAAAGCTGGTCGTTCCAGGTTGGCCACAAGACTTGAACATCATTGCTAGTCATTCCAGGTTATGAAGAAAACTTTTTGTAGTAAATCGGATTTATCCTCAAGTGCATGCACAGTGAGATTCTCTTAATTATAGGTTTTGTTATCATCAGTAAGTTGGTAGCATGGCATTAGCCAAGCAAGTCTTCTCAAGAGCATTTCTAAGTTGTAGTAAGATCCTTAGTATTCATTGATCCTGCATAACTTGCTGATGTAATTACTGTTATGCCATGTTCTAAATGACAAAATATGATTTCAGTCGTTTTTCTGCACAAAGCGTTGGAAAACAAGGTAAGTCAAAGAGCTAAGTTGGCTTCTTGTGTTAATCTTGTGAACTAGTGTTTCAACTCTTGACTTGAGCAAATAGTCCCGAACCTGTTTTTGTGATGACCTTCGAAGATGCAATATCATTATCATCAATCACCCTATTTATTTAGGTTTGCGTCTATGTATCCGTATTTAAATAGGATTAGTGTGTGGTGTTTTTTTATCAAGACTATTAAATCCTTATCAATCATATCACACCAATAATAATATTTCTTCTCCTTATTTTATCTAAAACCTATAACTTTAACAAGAACGTTTAGAACAAGTTTTTGAATCAAAGAAACAGATTTTGAATGTTCAAACTGCAAAACCTGTTCAGCATTAAAAAAAACAAAAACAGCTTGGTTTGCACAGTACCAGATTGGCTCATACCGTAGATGTCCAGTTCGCATACAAGACAGTTAGGTTTTTACTTTTTCGAGCCAATTGTACCAAACCAAAGAACGATTGGCTTCAGTTCAGGATGAACCGGAACCGGTTTGATTCGATTTTGCCGAACTTTGGCTAGGTTCACCCATGCCTAGTTTCATTTGGTAGTCAACAAGACAACAACAACAACTGCTAACCTAGTTGTAAGATGAAAATGACCCCACACTCCAATCCAATCCAATAAACACAAACATCACAAGCAAATTCAAACATCTAAAAATCATATAATCTTGATAGCCTCAAAGGCCAGTTGTGCAGTCAATTCCGTTCCAAAGTAATTATGAAATCGAACTTTAAGTTAATATTGCACCTACCTTGTCAAGTGTCTGAGTGGTAAGCACATAAAGTGGGGGAGCAACAAGTTTAATTTCCACAGGACACTCATCATTACCAGCGGCTTCAGCCTTCCGCATTGCCTCCTGCAAAACCAAATGATTATAAAACATGATAAAACCCACATAACAAATAGACACTGAAAAGAAAAGTGGTGAGTTTTTTTATCCAAAATATAGAGGAAAAAAGAAAAGGACAAACAGAAATGATTAAGACCTTAATGTGTAGAATTCCATCAAATTGAAAACATTTCATTTCAATGTCCGCCCTGATTTTGAATGGCTGAGGGGTCACTCGTCTTCTAATGTTCATAAGTAGAGAATTCTTCACTTCTTCAGACACAGCAGGTACCACCTTGGTCACGTCTTTCCCATCAGGACCAACTTCCTTGATTTCACGCATTAGAGGGCTCAAAACCGTATCAGGATCAGTCACGGCTATTTTGAACGCCTGCATACAATAAAGTTCATGATATAGGTTTGTTTGGATTGACTTATTTAAGTTTATCTACCTGTATAAACACTAGGGATGCCGATTAGGAGATCTTTTAGAAAAAGTTTATGACATGACCATAAATTGTTTTCAACTAATTTTCATAAAATCTCTAGGATAACTTGTGAAAACAGGTTTATAGCTTATATGAGAAAAATATTAACTTTTTTATTTCATCTTATGTTTTGGAAATAAAAGTATTATGCCATTTATTCAAATAGGGCCTAACACTTACAAATAAAAAGTCAAGGAACAGAGGTTTTGAACAGCGTTTGAGGTCACGTAAAGATTTTGCAATTTCGTGTAAATTAATCACAACATCGCAGAAACGTTATTAAAATTATATATGCTAGCATATGCTCCCTCCGCTCTAAATTATGAGTCTCTTTGGGAAGAAAAAAATTGTCCTAAATTATATGTTGGTTTGTTCACTAGGTTAAAGTGGTTAAAAACAATATCTAGACTACCTATACCTTTTTGTTGCAGCTGTTTTCTCGGTACCAACCGATTTTTAGAACCTTGTAAGGAACCATCAAAGAGTATTAAACAAAAAAACTTTACCTCAAAAGCATGACCATATTTGCGATACAAAGGCCATCCAATGTGAACATAAAGATCCTACAAATCCATATCAAATTCAATTAACATAACCAAAACGCTATCAATGAAAAAGAAATAAAAAATAGGGTTTTCTTAATTAATTAGGGTTACCTCTAAATCGAGGTCCAAGGTTTCAGCAACATGGCGCATAATAGAGTGAACAAGTTTACTCTTATTATACCGTTCTTCACAAGTTTGAATATCTTCCTCAGAAACCCTACGTTTACTGAGATCAATGTAACCTTTTTCCTTATCAACACGAAGAACCATCACAGGTTCGGTTCGACCAACCTTGATGAGACTGCTAACACTACGAATTCGACGGCGAGAAAGCTCGGAGAACAAAATCATGCCTTCGATGTTGTTGTATTCGAGAAGGGATACGTAAGCACCCATATCGGCGATGTTCTTGACCTGTATCATCACCGCCGTGTCTACCTCCGGGTACCGTGCTTCGTACATGCGACATTCCAAATTCGGAGTCATCGTCGTGTCGTTAGGGTTTTGATTTGTTTTGGTGACCAAATGAAGTGAGTATAAGTGGTTTTGTTAGTTTTTTTTGAGCTATATATATGTTTGTGTTTGTGTTAGTTAGAAAAGGCAGAGATTAGGGTAATGACACGTTTGAGTAATCTCAAAGCTTTTCAATAAAATAAACTATTCTGCATGGCGCCACAACGGCGAAGCCAGCATAGTTTTTACGAGGGGCCAAATACAAAGAATTTTTTTAAGCAAAGAAAAATTAACTTTTTTTAAATTTTAAATATTAAATTTAAGGGTTAAATATGTTTAATCTCTATAAAATCAACCTTTAAGGAGTCAAATATATATTCATAATTGAATATTTTTGAATATTTTCTAAATGGACTAACAAATTCTTTTTTAATGTAAACAAATAAGCTATTTGCATTAAACTATCGTCCATTTTATTTGACTATTGATAATTTTTACAACTATCCTTCAATAAAGATAATTTTTATTACTAAAAATGTTTTCTCTATAATTGTTGTAGAGACTGAAATGTCAATATATGACAAATAAGTTTATTAATCAAGTAATAGTTTGTTAACCATTTTATTTATGCTAATTCTTTTGCAAATAAATATTTTTGAGGTAGCTAAAAATATATTATTGGGTAGCTAACTATACCAAAGCTGCCCCTTCATTACACAAGCAATCACCCCTGCATAGCCACTGAAAATAACATAAAATAAATTATAGACGAAATGATAATATTCATTAAAAATCACACATATAAATTGATGAAACGGGGTTTGAACCTCTGTCACCGTGTTCAACCTAACAATTTTGATATTTTTATCCATCGATCTAGAACATGTAGACTTCCATCTAAAATAAATTATATATAGGGACAAAGTCAGGAATTAAATTTAGCGGGACCAAGTTTAAGAGTATATATAGTAAAGAAAAAAATAATTTTCAAATACACAATATATAAAAAAAATTTAAGAAATTATATATCCAAAGTTATTATATATCCAAAATATAAGAAATTTCAATGACATAAAAATAAAAAAGATGAGTACCTTGAGAGGCTTCCTAGGCTATGTTTGGATTGATGGAACATAACGGGGCGGAATGGAATCGAACGGAATGGAATGGAACGGAGTGGAATGGGATAAAAATTCCTTTCCACTGTTTGGGTATTTTACGACCGAGCGGAACACATTTTTCCTTCCATTATTTAAAAAATAAACAGAATAGATTGAATTATACTTTTAAATTTCAATTTTACCCTTATTAAAAAACACTTATTATAGCTGTTTTTTATAAGTTATAACAAATTTCAAAAGTGATTTTATTAAGTTTTCATTAAAAATGTTAAAATATGTTTCAGAAGAGTGATTCAATCATATTGTTAAGTTTAATTTAACAATACCTGAGTCATGGCCACTTATTTATTATAATAGTAAGACATTAAAAAGAACAGAGTTGGAAAAAGCTGGTGAATGAATTTCAGCTGCATAGAAGAATTGTGTAAGGCAAGGTCTGAGAGCTATTAGGAAGAAGAAGAAAAGAATATAAAACTTGAAAAACAAAAACACAACACGCAAGGCCTTTGGATGAGACATCGATAATAAGAGTTTTGTTGTTAGAAAGGCACAATTTAGTAATTAAAAGGGTAATTATCTAATAATCAAGTTTCATTCCATTGCACACCTCCCAAATTGGGGGGAATGAAAAATAGAAGGAGATGATGGAATGGGATGGAATGGATTCCATCATATTCCATAACACTCCATTCACTTTTTAAAAATCCAAATAATGGAATCTGATTAAATATCATTCCATTCCACCTCATTCCATCAATTCAAACAAAGCCCTAAAGAATAACGAGACTAACTCGATTTTTGAATAATTACTAGCATTAAATCATTGGTAGTGGTTGATGGTGCGCAAACAACACTGATGCCAAAGAATCAAATATTGAGCGAATTGTAGTGAGATATCAAAAATTGAGAATTTTGTTAAGGATTAAGGTTCCTCCAGAAAATTGCAGGCAAATGCTCGCCTTTTTGGTTGTTAAGCATTCTAGTTACGAATTAGTAACATTAAACTTAAAAACTCAAATGTTTAAGGTTCAATATATTGACTAAAAAACTTCATTATACAATACCCTCTCCTTCCTCCGGTTTTTTTTTTTATTTATAAAAAAGGATTTACTTTTTAGATTCATTATAGTTACTTGGCAATCTCAACACATGGAAATGGTCTCAATATAACATTAACTGAAACCTTCAACAACGAAGGAATCAAAAGCTAGACATTGCAATTCTTAGAAAACGCATGAATTCTTTATAGAAGGATACTGTGAGTATAAGTGGACAATCAAGAGTAAATTTAAATAAATAAAGTCGACAACTATCTTTTGTAAATTAAAATCACAAGAATTACAGACGTTATTCGAGTGCACAGTGTTCAACTAATATCTCATTATGAATTGCAGACAACAGGGGAGGGGCGGGGAGGGAGATATGGTCGCGTTTTTCAAACCACAAACTCCTAAGTTTGGATTGATCTTCAAGAAACTTCAAGAAACTTCTAGTTTGTATAATACAACAAGCACAATCAAAGAGCTAAAAAAGAATCCAATAGAGCAAAATTAGTAAAGCCTTGCTGTACTATCTATGCCTTTTTATGAGCACAAGGTATTCCTCACTCCGTTATCGCATTACCATTGTCCAGATCGACCTCGCCCATTCCAGTATCTTCTTCCTCTTCACTGTCATCATCGCCTTCGACCTCTTCATTCTGTTCGCGTAGCTTACGCATATGCTCAAAAAGCAAATTATCATCACGTTCACTCACCTGAATCATAACTTACTGTCAAACATCTATCGACGTAAAAAAAGATAAAATATGAACACACGTAAATAGAAGATAAAGGATATAGAGAGGATGGCAACACTTACCACTCTGACTTTCTCCTTCACAGAAAGTTTACCCTTGTGTTTTTCTATTGATTCAGTGCAACTAGTAATGGCATTTTCAAGAACCAATATTCCTTGCTCCTGTCAAGATTGTAACAAAATGCACAAATTACTTTCAATAGAAGAAGGTTGCCTAAAGGACTTTGAATGAAAATCTACAACCGACCCTGTATATTGTTCTACTGGAAACCATATATGTCACGCTGTCCAACAATAGTGATATCTATAAGTTCAGTTTATTGACTTGTCTAGAGGAGAAGAAGTCTTGCCATATGACAGCAACATGAATTGAAGTATGAATGGCTTAAAGCAGGGAGTGACAAAAAATAAATAAATTACAGTACATGTTTAGGAGCGAGTTCTTTTAAGACTGTTAAAAATACTACTTAGGACTGCACTGAACCGAACCTATCCTTTCAAAACCGAACTTTCAAAACAGCTTAATAACCGAATTCAATTTATGTAAAGACGATTTACTAAACTGAAAGGCTAATGGCTACATACAGTTCAGTTAACATCCAAACTCAATCTGTTTGCTTGCTCATTCTCACTATCCATATCAAGCCCAAGAATCAACTCACTATCCATATAATCAACGGTTCACTCTACTCTCACTGCTCACTACAATTCAGTTCTTGAACCCAATCATCTTCATTGTTTCCAGGGTTAAGCTTTTCAAATTGAGCAATGCTATTTAGTACCATAGTCTTAACCACAAAAAGTGACGAATGCAGGCAAGTTCAATTTTTAAGAAATAACAAATTGATTTTGTTTGTAAAAATAAATACAACTGGTTTAGTTGTTGTTTGACGGAAATCACAGGGGTAGTGGCAATGGAATGTTTGACAACTATAAGATGAAAATAAGCAATAACGCTTTCGTGGATTTTCGTTGCCTACCTCGTCATACCATTTTATCCCCAATTTAAACCTTAAAATGAATTATGAAAGCTGAAAATTAATATTGGACATAAGACTTGAATACCACAGCTAGCTAGTGATTGAACTAAGTATTCAGAATACTACTTGTAGCAAATCGGTCAGTTTGCTTCTAAAAATGCAATCAAAATCAGTTTCTGGTAATTATATGTGTTGTTATTATCATTGGTAAGTTGGCAACTTGGCATCCTGCCAAGCAAGTCTTCTTAAGAGAATTTCTTGGTTGTAGTAAGATCCTTAGTTTTCCTTGATGCTGCATAATTTGTTGATAAAATGACTATTATGCCAGGTTCTAAATGATAAAATATGATTTTAGCTGTTTTGGACAAAGCGTTGGAAAACAATTTAAGTCTAAGAGCTGACTTGTAGTCGTAGATGTAAATCTTGTGAACTCTTAAGCAAATAGTACCAAATCAGTTTTATGAACGGTCCCAAATGACCCTAGAAGCTGCAATATCATATCATCAATCACCCTATTTATTTAGGTTGAAGACTATGTTTCCCTATCATATCATCAATCGAACAATAAAATATTTCTTCTTAATTCTTATTATAAAAATAAATTTAAAACAAGTTATTGAATCAAAGAAACAGATTTTGAACTGTTTAAACTTCAAAACCTGTTCAGCATAAAAAACAGCTTGGTTCGTAGAGTAGCAGTTTGGCTGATATCGTAGATGTTCAGTTCGCACACAAGGAAAGTTTGGATGAAACTGGACGGTTAGTTTCTTCGAGCCAGTTGAACCGAACCAGTCTAATAAGTATCCCACAATATGTATCCCGATATGAAACAGCCATGGGCGATATGTACAGGGTCTGTATCCCAAATGACTATGTATCGCAGGCATATCCCATGTATCACCGGCGTATTCATGTATCCCAATTCAATCTAGTATCTTACGATACCTGTAACATCCACGTTTCACTTGCAGAAACCGCATTGGGTTGCACGGCCCGGCAGAAAGCTCAATATTTTTTCATGGGTCGGTACTAGAACCCGGTAAGGTTTGTGTGACCCATCAGATATTACAGGGTGAACCGCTTTGTATTACAGGGTTTGCTTTGTAACCTTCCAATTAAATTGGAGCTACTTTCCACACCACGCTCTGTTTCTCTCTAGTCTATAATATCTGCTCTTTATCTCTCTTTGTCCATCCTCTGTTTCTCTGCTCTTTATCTCTGTTTCTCCATGCTTTGTGTTATTTACTTTTGTTTATGACTTGAGTTTTGAAGTATCTTGAAGCTTATATATGATATTGAAGTCTTTTGGGGTTTGTATATGATATTAAATTTAAGTTATATTTTTTTTGTTCATGTATCTTACGATACACGATTCAAATAAGTGGTTGAACGATATACGATACGTATTCCAATATTTGACTACCATGCACCGAACCAAAACCAATTTGCTTCAGTTTGGGATAACCAGAAACAGTTTTATTCGGTTTTGCCTAACTTCAGCTTGCTTCTGGTTGAGTTTTCTTTCTGAATTGAACTTGAACTTCACCTATGCCTAGTTTTTTAAGGTAGTCGACAGTAGAATGGCTTTTATGGCAATCATAATAGATAAAAACAGCTGCTGAACTAGTTGTTAAGTGAAAACTACCCCACAATCCAATAATATCAAAGTAGTAGCAAATTCATCCATGGCCACATGCGAGATGGATTCAGGTCAAAATCCAATTATCAAATCAATGTTTGTGTGAACACTGCACGTACCTTGTCAAGTGTCTGAGTGGTAAGCACGTAAAGTGGGGGAGCAACAAGTTTAATTTTCACAGGGCAGTCATCATTTCCAGCAGCTTCAGCCTTCCGCATTGCCTCCTGCAAAACCAAATGATTATAGAACATGACAAAACCCACATAACAAAAAGAAAAGGGGTGACTTTTTTATCCAAAATATATAAGAAAAACAAAAAGACAAACAAAAATGATTAAGACCTTAATGTGGAGAACTCCATCAAATTGAAAACATTTCATTTCAATATCCGCCCTAATTTTCATTGGCTGAGGAGTCATTCGTCTTCTAATATTATTCACCAGAGCATCCTTCAGTTCTTCAGATACAGCAGGTACCACCTTGGTCACTTCTTGCCCATCAGGACCAACTTCCTTGATTTCACGCGTGAGAGTGCTCAAAACCTTATCAGGATCGGCCACAACAATTTTGAATGCCTGCATACAATAAAGTTCATGATTTAGAGGGGTCTATTTGGAATTATTCATTTGATTTATCTTCCTGTATAAACTGTTTTCCGCTTATTTCCAAAAAATATCAAGGACAACTTATGAAAACAACTTATAGCTTATATGAAAATATATGATCTTTATTTCATCTGATGGGTCTGTTTGGCAAGACACTTTTTTGAGCTTATAGCTTATGTCCTATAAGCTCATTTGACTAGAAAAGACATGTTTGAGTTTGATAACTGTCACTTTCCGATGAGCTTATAGCTTATTTTAATAGCTTCAAGTGTTTTTTGATAAGCTAATTCAAGTAGCTTATATATAGCTTATCGTTCTTATCCCAATTTTACCCCTGTAATCTTAATTGAAAAAATTAAATATATCTTTTTTATGTTATTTCATATTTAAAAGCTAGTTAAGCCGCTAATTTTACCAAACGCTACAAATTCAATCAGCTAGATTATCCTCTATCAGCTATAAGCTAGCTAGTTTATCAGCTATCCTCTATAAGCCCGTCTGCTATAACCTAGCTTATCATTTATTCGCTATTTTTTACCAAACAGAGTCATATGAGCTATCCTCTATAAGCTCGTCCGCTATAACCTAGCTTATCATTTATTCGCTATTTTTTACCAAACATAGTCATATGTTATAGAAATATCTTATACATAAGTGCTTATGGCGTCTATTCAGATAGGCCTAACTACAAATAAAAATCAAGGAACCATCGAAGTGTCTAAAACAAAACAAAAATTACCTCAAAAGCATGCCCATATTTGCGATACAAAGGCCATCCAATGTGCACATAAAGATCCTACAGTTAACCACAATCAATTCAATTAAAACAACAAAAACACAATCAACCCAAAAAATCAAAATTAGGGTTTTTTCTTAATTAGGGTTACCTCTAAATCGAGGTCCAAGGTTTCAGCAACATGGCGCATAATAGAGTGCACAAGCTTACTCTTATTATACCGTTCTTCACAAGTTTGAATATCCTCCTCAGAAACCCTACGTTTACTAAGATCGATGTAACCCTTTTCCTTATCAACACGAAGAACCATCACCGGTTCGATTCTACCAACCTTGATGAGACTGCTCACACTACGAATTCGACGACGTGAGAGCTCAGAGAACAGAATCATACCCTCGATGTTGTTGTATTCGAGAAGTGAAACGTAAGCACCCATATCTGCGATGTTCTTCACCTGAATCATTACAGCCATGTCCACTTCTGGGTACTTTGCCTCGTACATGCGACATTCCAAATTCGGCGCCATTGTTGTGAGGCTTTGAGTGTGTTTCTCTCTGTGTTTGGTGAGTGAGGGTTTAAGTGTTGAAGAAGATGATAGATATTGTGATAAACCAAATAGGTTTAGAGAAAGGAAATGTACTTCAGTTTTTATGTTCGTAAGTTTTTTATAGATGCATTTGATTTGTTAAAAATAAAAAATAAAGGATTAAACATTTTTTTTATCTTTTTATTTTGGAGTTTATATTGATCCCTTATGTAATAGAAAAGGTGTAGATAGACCCTTTAATTTTTCTATTTGGTACCATACTAGTCTTTTCTTACATCAAAGGTACTCTAGTTGAAGTATGGGTCATTGGTTAAGGTAACCAAGATTAGTAGCTTTACATTGGAAACCAACAATTTTTAAACTTTTTACAAGTTGATTTGACCACTTTTTAACACTTTACAACATAAAATTTTCATTTTTGTTCTTTTATCCAATGTTTCAAGGCACTCTTTAGGATTTCCCTTGAAGTATATATGGTGATACGTAAGTCAACATCTCATTTTTTTTCCACTTTATCAATTCTCCTATAAATCAAAATTAGGGTTCTTTGAAAACATTTTTCTACAAATTCATCATCTCAAATTAGAGATTGCTACCAATCCTCTTTTCCATATGAGCAAACATGTCAAATTCACAAGATTTTCTCATTAATATCCTTCTTGAAATCGTTGAACAATGATATAGGAGCTAAAATGTCAATTAGGCGAAAATAAAAAAAAAATTGTGGATAGAAGCTGAAATGTCAATTTGGCTAAGAAGAATGAATTTTGATTTCTTAACAATCCATTATTTTTCTGGATAGAAGTAATAATATCAATTAGGCGAAAAGAAATAATTTTGCTTAACCATCCATTTTCTTTATAGTTAGAAGCTTAGAATGCCGATCAAGCGAAAATAAAGAAAATTTTTTAACCATCCATTTTCTTCGTGGATAGAAGCTAGAATGATTTTTTGAGGAAAGAAGCTAGAATGATAGCACCAAATATTTGGTGTTCTTGAGAAAACTTCAACAAATGCTTGAATTTCATATTTTCTGCCCAACCTTTGTTATCTTGGAATCTTGACCAATCTAAGAGCAATTGCAGAATTAAACACCACGCTTATGCTAAAAAAAAAAGCCAAGAATTCAAAGGTAATCAATGAACCAGAACTCATTGTATGATTCAAATGCAGTAATTGCCAAAGTCTTTCTTCATCTTGCGAATAATTATCATACCATATACAATTTTTGATAGAAAAGTTAAATGTAAATTATATTGATTATGAGATTCTTGTTACATAAAGTAGTACATGCATAAGTTCCCACCAAAATAAATTACTTCACACGAATCAATCCACTCAAGTAAAAGTTGCTTCACAAATCAATTCAACAACAACACGAAAGTACTATTTTATCGTATCATTTTGGAGTTACACTTAGGTGACTTTGTCTTTAACTCTCTCCTAAATCAAATCCCAAAGTCAAAGTATTTTCCATCATTTTGTTCACGAGATTACCTTTAGCAACTCAATATTTTTTTTAAATTTAAATCTAAAATATACATAAATCAAAATGATCCAATATTATTTTCAAATTTAAATATACATATCTTTAATTAAAATCAAGTAAATAATTTACAAAAACTTAAACTAAAACAATTTTTTTTTGTTTTAAAATAGTACTTAACATTTTGCAAAGGTTATATTAAGTTGTCCTCTTCGGTCAACAAAAAAAAAAAGTTGTCCTCTTTTAAACGAAAAATGATCACATCAGGAATCATATCAGGATGAAAACTAAAAGAGACATCAAATGAAAACTTTCCTAAAAAAATCAACGAAAACTTAAAATAAAAATAAGAAAATATATAAATTAGTCCTTTTTTTTATATGAATGCGCTCGAATTTTAAAGTAAGTTTCACAAAGGTCGCAAACTAATTTCCTTTATATTAAGAGGTGGAAAAAAGTATGAGCAAAATTCCAAGCTTGTATACTTGTATACAACCACAATCAAAGAGACAAAAAAGAATGAGCAAAATTAGTAAAGCCTTGCTATACTATCTATGCCTTACAATGATCACAAAATATATTTCACTCCGTTATCGCATTACCATTGTCCAGATCAACCTCGCCCATTCCAGTATCTTCTTCCTCTTCACTGTCATCATCGCCTCCGACCTCTTCATTATCTTGTTGTATCTTATTCATGATATCAATAAGCAGTTTATCATCACGTTCACTCACCTGAATCACAATGCATTGTCAAACATCTTTCCCCCCTCAATAAAGAACTACAAGGTTACCGACCTTTCGGTCGGACAATTTCTTGGACAAATTTAACTATAACATTAAATTCTTTTACAAATTTAAATCTAAATCGTAATTATAGGGACCGCAAAAACTAACTACTTATTTCGGTTGAACATTTTCAGTTACGAATTTTCCCTTACAGCTTGATTTTTTTTTCTTCAAATTCTTAGTTGAACATTATAAAATATAAATTAATTATTCAAGGTGAAATTTTAAATAAGATTGATATTATAAAAAACATAGACAAATAAAAAAAGCGGATGGACGGGCAGTGACATGTCCGCTAGTAGAAGATAAAGGATATAGAGAGGATAGCGACACTCACCACTTTGGGTTGCTCCTTCACAGTAAGTTTACCCTTGTGCTTTTCTATTGATTCCATACAACAAGCGATGGCATTCTTGAGAACCAATATTCCTTGCTCCTGTCAAGATCGTAACAAAATACAGAAATTACTTTCAATAGAAGAATGGTTGCCTATAGGACTTTGAATGCAAATCTACAACCGCCCCCGTAAAGTGTTATATTAGAAACCATACATGTCATATGCTGTCCAACAATAGTAATATCTATAAGGTCGGTTTATTGACTTGTCTAGAGAAGTCTCACTATAATACAGCTAATAACTAATAAAAATATCAGCAGAGATTATATAGTATGACATCAACATGAATTGAAGTATGAATGACTTAAAGCAGGAAAAGTAATAAAATAATAATTTTACAACACATGTTTAGGAGCAAGTTCTTCAAAGAGTGTTAAAAAATCTAGGAACTTAACTTTTAAAACAGCTCACTGCCAAATAGGATTTATGTTAAGACAATTCACAGAACTGAAATGCTAATGACTACAGTTGGGTTAACATCCAAACTCAATCTGTCTGCTTGCTCATTCTCACTTGCTAACTACAATTCAGTTCTCGAACCCAATCATCTCCATTGCTCCCAGGGTTAATCTTTTCAAATTTATCTCCAATATAAACCTTAAAATGGTATTAAAAATGAGTGATTAAAGCAGGACATTAAGGTTGACCATAAGACTTAAATACATTGCTAGCTAGTGGATGTGGAGCAGCTGGTGGACTGGATTATCCTATCTCCTGGAAATAATATTTTGGTAAGAATCCTGGCTCTGCTTGTACCCACTACGAGTGGATAGCGCAACTTGTTCTCTCATGGGGCCAGGAGAGATCTGTGGTCTTTGCATGTGTGGGTCGCTGTTGTGTTTTGGCCTGGGTGGTTGCCCCTTGTTTGGTGGTTCTCTCGGTACAGGAATGCCACTGTACTCTCATCCTTGTTTGGTTTCTATTTTGCCTGGTTGCTGACGGTCCCCCGGAGTTGCTGTTTTTTGGCTTTATTAATTGGCTTTGTAGTTGTTATATGCTGTTTTTCTTGTACTCCGATGTACTTCGGTTCTCACCTTACTTTTTTGTGTGTGTGTATATGTGTGTGTGTGTGTGTCTATACATACAAAAAAATAGCTAGTGATTGAACCAAGTATATATTCAGAATACTTGTCAATCGGATTTGTTCTAAAAGTGCAGTCACAAACAGTCTCAGTAAATTCTTGGTTGTTTTATTATCATTGGCAACTTAGCATCATGCCTAGCAAGTCTTCTCAAAAGAATTTCTTAGTGCAAAAAGAAGAACAGTTATTTTGTGAACAACAATGATCAATCAACTAGTCTTGCGTAGAAGTATGGCAACACAAGGATATTGAATTGAGATATTGAATTCATGTTCGGGTATTTTGTCCGAAAAATACCTTCACCTTTTGACACTTATTCTCTCTATCCTCTAAACAAATACTATTTTTTGGCAAGCTTACGATAACAACTTAACATTTGAAGCTGTTTTATGATTAATTTTTTTTAAATACAAATGGATGCAATACTCTTAAAAGTGATTTTTTTTTTGTAACAACGGGCTTAGAAAAGATAAAAACAACTGCAGACATAATCATACAACAAAACGACCCGACAATCCAACAACGTGAACAGTAGTAGCAAGTTCATACCCCTCAAAGGTGAAATGTGCATCCAATTCACACAAAACACAATCGTCAAATCAAAGTTTATGTGAATATTGTACCAACCTTGTCAAGGGTATGAGTGGTAAGCACATAAAGCGGGGGAGCAACAAGTTTAATATTCACAGGGCAGTCATCATTTCCAGCAGCTTCAGCCTTCCGCATTGCCTCCTGCAAAGCCAAATGATCATAAAACATGATAATAATTTAGAAGACAAGCCATATCCAATAACTCATACTAAAATAACAACCACATGACAGAAACGGTTAAAGACCTTAATGTGGAGAACTCCATCAAATTGAAAACATTTCATTTCAATATCCGCCCTGAGTTTCAGTGGCTGGGGAGTCATTCGTCTTCTAATATTCATCAGTAGAGATTCCTTTACTTCTTCAGAAACAGCAGGTACCACCTTAGTCACTTCTTGCCCATCAGGACCAACTTCCTTGATTTCACGTGTGAGTGCGCTCAAAACCGCATCAGGATCAGCCAAAACCCTTTTGAATGCCTGTACACAATAAAGTTTATGATATAGGGGTCTGTTTGGATTGAGTCATTGAGTTTATCTACCAGTATAAACACCAGTGATCCCGTTCAAGAGATCTTTTACAATCCCTTAAGATATGTTCACAACCTGTTTCTAGCTCATTTTCATACACACTCCAAGATAACTAATGAAAACAGCTTGTAGCTTATATGAAAAAATATTAACTTCTGATCTGTTTGCAAAACACTTTTTTGAGCTTATAGCACATGTCTTATAAGCTCATTTGACTAGAAAAGATCCGTTTGGTAACCGTCACTTTCTCATGAGCTTATAGCCTATTTTTACTAGCTCATTGCATTTTTTTTATAAGCTAATTCAAGTAGCTTATAGCTTATCATTTTTTATCACAATTTTACCTGTGTAAAGTTAATTGAATTAATTAAGGGAAATGTTAACTTGTGCCCTTAAGGCACAAGTTAATGAAATAAATATCGAAATAACTCATTGGAATGTGTGCATTACATTTAAGCTAAATTTAATGAGTTGAATGCACAAAATTTTATAAAATATTTCTTCTTTTAGGTTTCTTAACATGTGCCCTAAGGGCACAAGTTAACACTACCCATTAATTAAATATATCTTTTTTTATGACATTTCATACTTATAAGTTAGTTAAACGGCTAATTTTACCAAACACTACAAATTCAATCAACTAGCTTATGCGCTGTCGGCTATAAGTAGCTTATCAGCTATCAGGTCATCCTCTATAAGCTAGCTTATCAACTATTGCTATTTTTATTTTTTTACCAAGAGAGCCTTAATTTCATCTTATGTTGTAGAAATAGCTTATACTGTCTATTCAAATAGGGCCTAATTACAAATAAAAATTGTTACCTCAAAAGCATGACCATATTTGCGATACAAAGGCCATCCAATGTGAGCATAAAGATCCTACAAATAACCACAATTAATTCAATTAACATAACCAAAACACTATCGACAAAAGTTAAAAAACAAAAAAAATTAGGAATTTTTAATTAGGATTACCTCTAAATCGAGGTTCAAGGTTTCAGCAACATGGCGCATAATAGAATGCACAAGTTTACTCTTATTATACCGTTCTTCACAAGCTTGAATATCTTCTTCAGAAACTCTACGTTTACTGAGATCGATATAACCCTTTTCCTTATCAACACGAAGAACCATCACCGGTTCGATTCGACCCACTTTGATGAGACTGCTCACACTACGAATTCGACGACGTGAGAGCTCAGAGAATAGAATCATACCCTCGATGTTGTTGTATTCGAGAAGTGAAACGTATGCACCCATGTCTGCGATGTTCTTCACCTGAATCATCACCGCCATGTCCACTTCTGGGTATCTTGCTTCATACATGCGACATTCCAAATTCGGAGCCATTGCAGAAAATGAGTTCTGTTTAGTTTTGTGAATTCCCTGTGTTTGGGTGATGAGTGATTGGAAATGTGAAAGTTGGGAATGAGGGTTTAGATTGTTTTGTGAAAGTGGCGAAGGAGGAAGATGGCGGTGGTGACTATGGAGAGGGGCTATTGTTGGTTTGAGTTAATGATGTTGGGCTCTATTTGTGTGATGTTGGCCCAAAATTGGCTTAACTCACGCACCTAATAGCTCAACGTGACTTAAGTCACACACCACAGGCCGGTGCATGAGTTAACTCACGCAAATTTGTCGGGGGTCTGAGCTCAAGAACACACGTTTTTTGAACGGTGATCAGCTTTTTAACCTTGACCCTACAAGTTTTTTTACACGTTTTTTTGACTACATTTATTGTATTTATAACCTATGTTATCATTCCCACCTATAAATATCCCTCCAAACTTCCTCGGTTCCTCAAACCATCTCACATTCTCTCCTCTTCACTCTCCTCCCTCCTCTTCTTTCTACAACAGCAATGTTGTTTTTTCATCCTTGGCCTTTAATAGAAATAGGCATCTTTGAAGATTTCGAGAGGTTGTTTTGAGTTTGAGTTCATTAGTGAGCAGCATTCTTGGGATAAAATGAAGTAGATGTTGTTTTACCCCAGGTAGGTTGGTTTTCTTGTGTTTTTTTTTCTTTTTGCAGATTTAGTTTTACCCCATTGTAAATGTAATAAGAATTATATTAATAAAATGAGATTCGCCTATTATTTATGTTCCGTTATTTTTGTTTATATTTGCATTTATTTTATGATTGTGTATGGAATAAAAAAATTCGAATAAAGACTAATTAAACCTAGCGTGAATTCGAATAAAGTAGCGTATTAAATAAATTCGAATAAAGACTAATTAAACTCAATGTGAATTCGAATAAAAATTATGTATTAGATAAATTTGAATAAAGAATAATCAAACTCATCGTGAATTCGAATAAAGTAGTGTATTAAATAAATTTGAATAAAGACTAATTAAACTCGGCTGAATTCAAATAAAAATTGTGTATTAAATAAATTCGAATAAAGACTAATTAAACTCAGTGTGAATTCGAATAAAAATTGCATATTAAATAAATTTGAATAAAAGTTACATTACATAAAGTTACATTACATTCGAGTAGAGATATGTGGTACAACAATTGTCTTACCTCTGAAATTGGATAAATTCAAACTTGCTAAACAACAGCTCTCAAGCATTTACCCGGAAGTTTTATTGTTCCTTTTAAAACAACATGTATTATGCAGAATCAACTATATATGTTATCACATCGAATTCTCTCATATAAGACGAGTCATCACATAAAGAATGAGGTGCATTCTGTGACATCGAATTCCCTCATATAAGACGAGTCATCACATAAAGAATGAGGGGAGTCATTTGTCTTCTAATGTAGTATAAGATGAGTCATCACATAAAGAATGAGGTGCATTCTGTGACACTCATCTTATATGAAGGAATTTGATATCATAACTTATATAGCTGATTCTGCATAATACATGTTGTTTTGAAAGGAACAATAAAACTTTCGGGTGAATGCTTGAAAGTTGTTGTTTAGCAAGTTTGAATTTATCCAATTTCAGAGGTAAGACAATTGTTGTAGTTGGAAGGTGCATTCCCTACCTAATCACAATCTACTGGCGGAATCAAACTGTTGAGAATATCTTCTATTGATCTGAGTAACGTTACACCCATATCGATCCACGGTAAAATATTGTGCTCCCAAAACTTGCTCATCACGTCGTCGTCGTTCGTTAATTCTACCCAACTGATTGATATTCTCCCATCGTCGAACGTTGGACGTTTATACCAAACGTATTCCACCCTCCTTGTGTCTATGAGATTGACTTCTTGGTTGAATTCATTCAGTTGATCCTTGAGACCTCTTAACGTGACACCAATGTACCGAACCTTCAACCTCTGAGATTCTCCACCGTTGAATTGTACTTGAACGTTGAACATATCGGCCATTGCTTCAAATCTACACAATTAGAAATTAAAAACAATCAATGAAAAACTCATTCAAACATTTCATCAAGCACTTGGAGTGCAAATTATACATAAACCCTAACTCATAAATACAACATAAACGTGCAAATATCTACACATTTAAGCAACACAAGTCATTTTCATGTAAACATTGTATGATTTCTTGCCAAAAAAACCAAAATTTAAACAAACCCTAAATCTAAAAAATTTCTAATTTAAGACGAAAAAAATCTAACATATAAACATAAAAGTTTAATGGTGTTTGATTGTGAAAACTTACTTGTCAATGGAGTGTTATTTGATTTGAACTTGAAGGAATTTTGGGTTTGGGTGATTTGAGAGAGATTTTGGAGATTTTAGATGAGAAATCAGGAAATGATGTTCTGTCTGTCTTTAAAACAACACACAAAGTGAGTTAACTTATGCAGCATGAGTTAAGTTGCGCAGATTTAACACTTGTGTGAGTTAACTCACGCATGGGTATTTTCGGTGTTTCAGTTGGGCTGGAGCAAAATGTGTTGAGTAAAGAGCAGTATTCTAAGAATTCTGCTCTTTTCCCATAAAAAATTGTTCACTCCCAACCAAACTTCTGAAAATACCCTTGCGTGACTTAAGTCACACAGGGTTTTATAATCTACGTAAGTTAACTCACGCAGGATTTATAACTAGTGTGAGTTAACTCACGCAGCGTGACTTAAGTCACGCATGGGTATTTTCGAAAGTTTGGTTGGGAGCGAACAATTTTTTATGGGAGAAGAGCAGAATTTTTGGGTTAATGACTTGTAAGTCGGTCTAATTACCAACTAATAGCTCTCTTTTTCTTCTACGAGTTCCTTAACTAGTTTAGAGAATGTCAAGTACGATGCTTTAGGTGTTTGAGCCAGTAACTAAACAATGTTTTAGGTGAAAGAGATAAAAAAAAAAAAAAAAAATAGATTTTTGATTGAGTGATTCCATGTGCATAAAAAATTTGCAAGTTCATTATTTATAAGCAAATATTAATCCTATTGACCAAAACAATGTGGCCTACAAAAATTAGTTTTGTTTGGATACTTACGCAGAAGATGTGTAAATCCTCTCGTTGTCGGGGGATATATGATGCCCCATGTTTGACTTGATTCCCCAGTTTCACTGCGTTTTTTGTTTCTTCTTACTCATGCGCGTGCATCTCCCTTAAATAGTGGTTCATTGCTCTTAACTTTCTTTGGTTAGTGACACTACAAACATGAAAATATTCAATTGTACTTCTAAATTACTCAACTAACTAGTATCCGACTGTATTATACTCGCCTAATATTCAATCGACATACGAGAGTTCGTCTGTCTATAAATTGTTTGTTTGCCGATTTCAACGAACAAATAAATTAATTTTTGATGTACACACTTCAATAAATAACTACAAACATGGGTGATTATAAATATAAACAAACAATCATGAGAATCATACTGCATAGTAATTTTTTGGCTTAATAGGTCATTTGGTCCTTTAATTAATTGCAAGTTTTCATTTTGGTCCATAATTAATAAAACTTACGTTTTGGTCCCTTAATTTCCCCTCCGTCGGTCAAAAAAATCCCTGACCGTTAAGTTTAACCCCAAATGTCTATGGTAGATCTATGTGTTGTTATTGTTGTTATTGTTTGTGTTTACTTTGATATTGGTTACTATTTTCCTTTGCTCCACACATCATTGTTTGTATTTGTGTGATTTTGAGTCTGAATTCACAACAAGTTACATACTTTCTTGCACGACTGGATATTAAAGATTTTTTTTTTATCGTCTCCATTTTTTGAGGTCGGGGAACGGTCTGAACATAGCTGTACTGCCTCGGAACCGGATTCGGCAAGTGACGCACCATCTTTTGTTTGTCAGTCATGATCCATTCGGAGTACCAGCATACGTCCTGAAAAGGCGTCAGGTCTCGTCGGCGCTCGTACGACCTCCAGAATACATGACAATGCTCCGTCGAATCTATAAAGCCTCTGAAGTGATCAACATCAGCAAACCCCCTTTTAGGTTTCCATCTACCCACATACGGGTTCTCCCGTTCATAATCTTCATATTGCTTCCTCGAAAAGACATGTCTGAAGTGAGTTATAACCCATCCCTGCAAACACAAAGAGACAAATTTATATCAGCACACAAGTATCATACAAAAAACTATACATTTTCGATTCACTTAAAAAAAATAAGAAAAAAATATATTACCACAAGCAAGGTCATGTAACCACCGACGGCGCCAACATCTGAGCTGGAGGTAAGATTCAGTTGCTCATACAAGAAAGAAAGTCTCATCCCGCCCTATGACCACGTGCCTAAGTCATCCAAATTCCAAATTGCAAGCATCCACAACAGATTAATGATTTTGTTGTTCTTGTCGGCAAAAAGGGTGTAGCTAAGCAAGAGCAACAAAAATGTCTTAACACAGGCGGGCCTAATACAAAGTTCAGTAAAAGAGACAACTCATAAGGCCCCCCTGGAAAGCCCCCATCCTCATCCTTCATACCAGGCTCAGCCTACTACTGAGGATGCTGCTCATACTAATAGCCCTCATGATATTGAGACTGATACTCCTCCTGATATTGAGGCTGATACCCCTCCAGATATTGAGGCTGATACGCCTGCTCCTGATAATGCTGCTGATACTGTGTCGGGTCTACCGTCTAAGATAGACCCGTCTGTGACGTTGATCCCCCTGCAGCATGAACCCTACCAAGTCTTGTGCCCCTCAGTCTGCCTCTCCCTCGACTAGCCAAAGAAGGGTCTACTGCTTGTTTCTCCCTCCGTGCACTACTAGTAGAATTTTGCTGTCTCCCTAACCTACGTCTGTCAGGCATCTGAGACGCATCCCTCTGAGACATATCTGCACAACATTTCAAAAAGAAAAAATCGATGAGACATTTTCATACGGACAATTCAACAACAACACTTAAACTATCATAGTGTCATTTCTAACAATTTCGCAGTGTCATTTCAATCCGTAAACTATCACAATGCAGTCAAATTAACTGTAATCAACATTAACCAACATATTTCTAACTAGTTTCATCATTAACAATCCAAAAAACAAAAACAAATTCATTCAGACATTTTATCAAACACCTAGAGTGCAACTTTCAATCAACTTAAAATCAAACAATTTCAAATACTTAAAACTACCACATTTCACTCTAAACAACATCTAAAATACAATTTCTAACTTAATTTATCACTAACAATCATCAAAACTAACATGCAAGACAAATTTATAAAAACCAAAAAATTGTTAAATTTCTCAACAAAAAAAAAACTAAGTTTTCAACCAAAAAAATGCAATGGAGTAGGATAATCATCACTTACTTGATATTGTGAGAGAAATTGGCTTTGAATGGCGCAAGAATGGTGAAAAACGCGGGATAATTTTCCTGTTTTGAGAAGTTGGAAAAATGAGTTAACTCACGCATGGGCAAATTCGTCATTTCAGTTGGGAATGAGCAATTTCTATTGGGTAAAGAGCAGAATTCAAACCCTAAATCCTCTTGTAAATATACACATACCTGCTGCCAAAAAGAAATCGTAGTTTATAGGTTGAGTTTATTCCTTAAAAAAAAAATAAAAAAAATAGAGTTCTTACTGCAACAAGCCTTGAGAAGCAATAGTGTCTTTTGATCCATTGCATTCTTTTAATCTAGGAAATTACACTCGAGTGACCACTAGAGGAGGACATCATCTCTCTCTAGTGTATTTCCTTGATTAAAGAAATTCATTGGATCATCAAATATTCCTTGTATTAGAAGCGTTGTGACATATATGTTCAATTTCTTAGTTTTCTTTGTTTACACACGGTTCAATAATTGGAATATACGTATTTGATTATTATTATTCTGTTATTATTCGCAAACTATTTTAGTTAAGATGTTATCCTTTTTCTGTTTTTGTTCGTAGACCATTTTAGCAATATTTATATCCAAATTTGTATTTTTTCATTCCATAAGGATTTCCCAAATAGCACTTCACAATGATTGATAGTCTTTTTTAGATTGTTGTCCTGCATTTTCGTCAAATAGCTATTCATATTCACATTTTAATTGATTTCATATTCACCGATTTTAATTGATTTGCTGTTCATATTAAAATGCCATGGTCATGAAATGCTTTAAACTGAGAAATGTAATATGAAGGATAAATAATTTGTATCATTTTATTTTATTACAAATTTTTTGTTGATATACATCTAACCAGGTTCTTTGTTTATGTTAGGTGCCATTGATATGTCAGAATTAAAAAAGATTGATCAGTGATGACTTGTACTGAATTGTAGGATCACATGAAAATCAACAAAATTGTAAGGAATATTAATTACATTGTAAAGAGCTCCTGTAATGAGTTGTAATGAACAGTAGTTGTACTGTTAAATGTAAATAAATTTTGTAACATTTTTTTTTGGAGAGGACATGAATGCATTCACAATTTTCTGTGTCAATTGAAACATCAAGCTAAACCTTCAAGACATGTCATGAAGAAATGGAAAAATATACTTTTCCAAGTGGATGTTTGTTTCACTTGGTTCTGAGATACTAGGTATAAATGTATAAAAACCAATTATTATCCAGGGTGAGGCACAATTCGATCCCTCGTAAAGTCTGAGTTGGTGTGGATAGTGTTGCAGGATAAAATAGCAACAAAAGACAACTTACATAGGAGACAAGTTATTGGTTAGGAGTCGCTGGAGTGTTGTGGTGAAGAATCACTATCTCATTTGTTTTTTGAATGTTCAATGGCAGCAAAGGGTTTGATGACGTGGCAAGTGAGGATTCGGGAGAATGGGCGTTGGTGCATACTTCCAATGATTGTACGAGGTTGGTTGATCCAAGGCCTCGAGATCAGCGAAAAACTATCCTGGTGACGGCTGTTATCAATCAGGTTGAGGTGGTGGGGGACAACAGATTTGCTGCACTTTCCATTTGGTTGAGTTAGGGTCAGAGTAGGATGTGGATGAGGGTTGTGACAGAAGATGTGCAATATGCCACTGGTTTGACATATCTTTGGCTTTATGGAGGGATAGTTGCCAGTGGTTGAACATTTGCGAAGAGAGTTAGTGTGGTTTGGTTCACGTGTGTTTGGACAGTTTGGATAACAAGAAATGGAAAACTCTTCCAAAATAAGTAAACTGACTTAGACAAGATGGTTGAGTAGGTGAAAGTGACATCCTGGAATTGTTTGAGCATAAATTCAAAGAGTATTGATTATATGTTTCTCAATGGTGCCTGAATCTGAAGGAAGTCTCTGGATAGTGTCTTTGCTTCTGTTTTTTAATGTTGTTTCAGCGTTCGGTGCTGTAAAAGTGCAGGTCGCAGGAGTGGTATGGGGCCTCAGTTTTGGATTTCAGGCCTTTTGTAAGGTTGGGGGAAGTGTGTGGTTCCAACTTAGCTGAGGTGGTCGTGTTTGATAGGCTGTGGCAGGGGGTAATTTTCGCAAATTGTTCTGCATAATGCAGTTTCGGTTGATGCTTTGCGGCTGCTAATTATGAGTGTGCAGCTGCTGGTGTATCTACGCGTCAATCATTAACGTTTAAGGTTTTTCTTATCCCTTTGGTGTTTTGTTCTTGGAGTTGTGTGGTGGTGTTTTTAGTGCTGAACATTTCTCTGCATAATCTGTCATTTTACTGCAGATCTTGGCTGTATTGTGGATTTGGCTTGTGGTTATTTCAGCTTGTGATTATGGAGCAGTGGGTGAGGATACTGTCTGTTTTAATGCCTGCATAAGTTAAAAGTTCTGTGAAGAGGTGTGTTTAACATGCTTTCCTTTTGGAAGTGGCATGGTTAAGTGTATTTGCTTCTGCTATTACATTAGGTCGGTTTTAGGAGGTCTTGTGGTTATCTTAGCTGTGGTGTTGGTGCACTGGTAGTTAGCTGCATAATTTGTAGATGGTGCCATGTTGCATCTATTTTAATGGTGCTACCATATTACTTTGGCGTCTCTTGGCTTTGGAGTTCCCAAGTCATTTGATTTGCCTGAATTGTTACCTGCAATTTTGCATTCTTGTACACCTTATACTTGGATTGATTTTATATTAAATCTTTTTGCATTTGCAAAAAAAATTGTTTGAGTGCCACGTCTCAAGTACAAGAAATTGAGATGTTCATTTCCTCTCCAAATAGAGAGGTCCAGACCCCTAATACACACCAACGAAACTTGAAAACTATATTAATTAATTGAGGTCTTAAAAGGTGACATGTTCATTTGGTCAGTGGTGTTTTTACATCCAAACACGGCATTCAAATTTCTTATCGTTGATTTGCTCAAACCGAGTAGTGTTCAAATCTTGGATTATCTTTGTTTCACATAAGTTTGATTCTTCGTTCATATGTTCTTAATATTGCATTTCTCTTTTTCATTCGATCATAATATCATTATCACGCATCTAAAGCTACTACACAATCATTCAACACACACAAAAGTTGGATCATTACAATAAGTCAGAAGATCGCTGGCTTCATATCTACTATTCCAAAAGATAAAAACAGGAGTTCAAGAGAACAAATGAAATGCCAGAATTGCAAAACATGAAATATCAACCTACATCTGTGGAATTAGTTGAGTATTAAGATTAACACTGTTAAGGGAAGAAAAAAAAAAGGAAAATCTTATCTATAAGTCTACTTTCCATATCCAAAACTCAGGTGTTATAAATATAAACAACAGACAATGACGGCTCAAGTGCCAAAGCTTAAGATACCAAAGACATTCTTGTACTGGCAGTGAAATCGATGTAAAATTGGTTCGCTGCTAGAAGAATGTGGTGTTAATGCCTGAATTTGTTAAGTGGTATCACCAAGGAAAAAGAACGTGAGAATTGAACTCAGACTCCTTTCAATAGAACAAACTAAAATTCATCTTTGGGGTTGTCACCTTTTCCTAGTGGGAAAAGCCACTGAAATATCTGGAATATCATGCTCCGTGAGGGCTTCGGCTCTTGCTTTGCATTACAAACTGTATCATAGTCATGCTTCCGATGAGGTGCAACTATTTTTTCCTGTGGGGAAAAATCACAGAAATAAGATTAGTAGTATAATAAAAATGATACCAGATTAATCTTGCACATTGATCATTTTGTGCAATAGAGTGGGATTATATTGACACCTTGAATACTTCAAACGGACAGAAATCAGAACCATGACAACCCTGTAGCAATAACAAAACAAAACTGCGTTATTGATGCACATCAGCATAATACGATTTCAAACAATCAGCAGTGAAATTCTACAACCAACCAAATTCAGCTATTCAAAATAAAACCATTGGAAAATAACTGTGACAGCATAAACTTTACAAGAGCTACAAAAGCTTACCGGCATTGGAATGGGGTGTTCGTTGTGCAGCACTTGCACGAAGTGCTTGCTTTTAGCTTTGCTTGACGCAGGACAACTATACAAGAGCAGCATGTTGTTACCAGCAAAAGGAGCCACGGTGCTACCCCGCCATTTTCGTTTCTGTGGAGGCTTTGGAGGTAGCTCCAAAGGTTTCTCCTTTTGGATTTTGTCAAACTCTGTTAAAAAGAGAGCACTCATAAACACATTCTCCCACTACTTTGCAATAAAACCAAAATAGAGATTGATAAAATTTGTTCAAGAGAAGTCTATAAAAGCCTCACCAGACTCTTCAAGAAACAAACCAAGCAGACATGAGAATGGGACTACAGTTTCTGCATGAGCAAACCGAAGTCTTGCTTTTTCAAAGCTGCCAGGAACATGCTTTTCTAAAGAAGCAATAAAAAAATAGAAATGAGCTAAAGGTTCACATTGTCACATATTCAAGAAGATACAGCCCCCAAAAGGAGAACCAATCATTAGTGAAGTAATACTAATTCTCCTTGCTAATTTTGCATTAGCGGGATTTCAAACCATAAACAATGATAAATGTTGTAAGCATGTACGTATTTAAGCCATTAAATTGAAACAATGAGAAGCCAATTATAAACTAACTGGAATTTTAAGAATCAGTACATTTGTCATGCAAACTATAGCCAACATGAAAGTTTATAGAATTTGAACACCGTTATTAAAAAATGCATAGTACAAGATAATATAGGCTTTAGCCAAAAGAAAAATTGAAAGTTGTCATATAAATAAAATAATTCGCCCAGCAGTTAGCATATCACAACACAGTTTTGACAAATGTCAAAAAGATTAAAATCAATATGGTCCATTTTCTTATAAAGCAGGAAACGTTTTGAAGTTATTATAGAAATCTGAGATGCATCTTTTATAGTATTAACAAACAATCTTCATCTAAATACACTGCAATAACTTTTTAACTTGCAAGAAAACAGTTTGATCAAACTAGTAAAGGCAGATAAATGTCACATTACTTTGTAACTATAAGCTAGATAGAGCCAGCACTGTGCATATTTCGGAAAAGATTCTCTAAAGTGAGCAATTCACTTTCGAGAGTGAAGTGAGTAACATCAATCATTGATAAATAAATCAATGCTTTATATTACATGCACATGCATAACAACTCATTTGTGGCAACAATATAAAGTCTTGATTTTTTCACTTTACTAACTACTCACTTTAGAGGAGTCAAGTTCGTCTTTAAGGTGTTTTTGAACAAGACGAGTTTAATATAGGTTTTATCCTGAAGAGCAAATATTTATATAAATATTTGAAGTTTCATTATAGGACATAACAACTCATTTGTGGTTACAATATAAAGTCTTGATTTTTTCACTTTACTAACTACTCACTTCAGAGGAGTCAAGTTCGTCTTTAAGGTGTTTTTGAACAAGACGACTTTAATATAGGTTTTATCCTGAAGAGCAAATATGTATATAAATATTTGAAGTTTCATTATAGGACATGACAAGCAAGAACCTCAATATTAAAAAAAAATGCTAAATTACCTTCTTCAGCCTTAATAGCGTGCTCCATGGATTGAACAACATCTTCAAGTAATGGCATCCCCATTCTATAATTTATTGATTTACCATAACCCTTCAGAATAAACGCCTCCAAGTCATCTGTCCACTCCAGCAATGTAACCTATGTACACATAATTTGACATATTATAAGCATGCAGCATGCAATCATGTTGCAAAACAACTCAGCCATAAACAACAATATCAAGGAGTACACTAAACTAGTTTTTTAAACTAGTTTTTTCAGAGCTAAACTAGTTTTTTGAGCATTAGGCATGAAAACGACATATCCCTTTTACTACACGTTCTTTGCAGTCAGTCATCATATCAAGGAGTCAAAACTTTGTTCATCTACATTATAACGTCAAAAATGAGTGCTTTCCTGACATCTTTTAAATTTTACTTTATTTAAATAATATTTACTGAGGAAGAATTCAACCATTTGATCACATATCACATCATGACTACAGAAGTACCTCTGATAGGCTGAAAAGACTACACGCTTGATCAGTTATATCCAACAACGATGCTTCCTGTTGTAAACCATCACAAATTGGACAATTGGAAAGAAAGAAAAGAAAATAATCAATTTCCACGACACTAGTAAATGATTATGTGTGAACTTAAAAGAACACGGGGAAAATCAAAAGGAGCTGGGAATGAATAAAAATCATCACCTGTTTACATAAGAACCAGAGAGATGATGTAATCTGCCTTGTAAAATTCAGCCCATATCGCCCAACTAATGCAGATGTAATCTCATCCAAGATAGGTTCCTTAAGTTTATCAACTGCAGGTTCCTTCTTTTTCCTGAAATCCTGCTCTCGTAACCAAAGAAATTATATATCCATAAAAAAAGGTCCAGAAATAAACTACAGACACTACCTATAAGAATACTGAAAATCACAAAATGTCCAATATACATCAATAGAGCTAAAATATGTATCAATAAGCAATTAAGAATAGCCTCTTTAAACATACTTCATATACAACCTATGAAGGCCTCTTTACATTAGCGTGACAAATATGATAATTTCAATTATATATGTTAATCTCCATCGCAACGGTATGACAGACAAAATTGTAACCAGAAAGCACCTTCTAGCAAAATGGAAAAAAATTTATCACCGAAAGGAACATAGGCACACGGGCTTCAATATTTTCCCGGCAGAAAAGGTAGCACGTGCAGATTGTGTGACTTTATATAGTATAATATAATCATGTATAAGAAGCATAAATTTATGAATTTGGCTAATCTATGATTGCAGTTGACTGTGTCAGATACAAGTGAAACTTTTGCATTAGAAATCCTCCTACCTGAAAAACCAACAATGTCTACAACATTACCTTGTAGTTATGACAACAATCATGAAATCTCAGCATGATGTCACTGGCACGGCTTTCACTTGCAACAGCAAAAGCTCTGTGTTTCCCAGTTCCAAGAGTTCCATTGCCACTGAAAAGACCCATTCCAAATGCCACAGCACTAGCTGATGCTCGAGGAACCTATTTGCCACATTAGAGAGATGCATAACAATCCAAAATATCAAGGCAATTTCATGTCTCATTGTTGCAGTGGCATTTCAATTTAATCATGGTGTCTTAGCATTCATTTATTAATTCAAAACAACGAGCATATTTTACCCCCTTTGGACCTGAGAACCAATGTTTCCTGATTCTTCCAAAACTACTAGTGACAATTGATGTACATGGAGATAACCAGATATTCAATAGACCAAATCTACCTAGAAGGAAAAAAATGAAGATAGACTCACCTGAGTTGCCTTTATAGGATAAATGTCTGGATGATAATCCTCATCAAACAAACTCGGAAACCTTTCTCTAATCCTGATTCCAAGTTCATATAATTCTTCCTCTCCTAGTCTAATTAACTCACCACCCTTAAGCCTTCCATGCCAAGGAGATTTCCATCCATTTAACCAAGACGGAACTCTGCCCAACGACAATTTCTGCTCTTTTGCATCCCTTACAAGAACTTCCAGTTGAGTGGACAAATTATCCAACTCCCTTATCCTTTTCTTTGTCGGAGAACGAGTTCCATGCCTTGCCTGGGAATGCAACATAACACTATCAATTATCATAGTCTTCCGGAAAAATATATTAATAACACTAACCCAAGCGGAAGTTGTACACAAATTAGATCAAAACAAATTTACATTAAAACGCTCATTCACAGTACAAGTAGATAACACTCCCTCCAAATTGCTTAAAACAAAAACAAAACCACACTCTAGTCACCAAAGGATCTCCCCTGAAAAGGTTAACACAGTTGTTATAGATAAATCTTCCAGATATAACAGCCTAATACACCAATATCAAAAGAGATTCTAATGCCACCATTGTCATAATAAATTAAGTTTGGAGAACGGACAAAACACTAACATGTCGACGCCCATAATAATTTAAGAAAATGACATGATTAATGATACAGAAACATAGTAGAACATGTTTGATAATAATTATCCTTAGAATGTTGAGAAAATTACCACAAGATTTAAATGAATTGGAGTACATCCTTCAGGAATTTCAGAAGGAATAAAGTTCTTATCAGTAATGTCTTTCACAACTCCGTACCTACGAAGAAAATTAAATCAATCACAATACACAAAAACATGCAAAATTGTGATCAAAATGAGACGCAACAAAAATTGAAAATCTAGAATGTTGGAAAAACCTGGAGACAGTGGAGAGATGTTTGCGAACATCAAAAGCTTCTTCTTCAGCGTTTGAGAAATGTAAAATTGAAAGGAATAATATTAGCAGAATTAGAGTGATTGTTTTCGCCATTTTTTCTTACAGGTTTCAGCGATTGTGCACTTTGTATCTGCAGAACCGAAAGGTGATTATATACTCTCATTTCATGTTATGCTTCCACGTTTTCTTACTTAACTGGAAACCGACATCAAAAATAAAAAAGTTAACTTAACGGTGACGTCATTTCGTTAATGACGAGAGAGATAAGTGTGGTTCTTTTCATGGACCGGGTCGAGATGTGAACCCGATTCAGTTTTTTTAGCAAAGGCAAGATTAATTCATTTCATTAATAATAAGCGAATACAAGTAATAAGGAACATCATGAAAAAGGTAGGGGCTAGGATGAGATAAGGAAGCTCTAGCTATAGTATGAGCTACCCTATTTGCTTACATAAAACACATAATAATTACTGCGGGATGCTAATAAGGTCTTACATCTAGAGATTATATTTCCAAACTCATAGAGGTGGAAAAAATAGCATCAACAACTAGCTTACAATCAGACTCAAAAATGACAGATGCCATGCCTTATTGTCAGGTTAAGGCTTCAAGAAGGCTTAGAGCCTCGGCTTCTGAGTGGGAAGAAGTATATAAAGAATACTTAAGCAGATGCCTAGCCTTGTGATGGTATTGTTGTTGAAAAAGGCATAATCTACATTGCATTTGCTGCCTTGCTCTTTGTAAACACTGCCATTCATGAAGTGAATTATGCGCTCGTTGAACGATCAATGATGAAGGAGTGTCAATGCATTTTCATAATTTAGTGTTTCGACTTTTCCACAGACTCCACAAAATCATAGATGTTGTTGCCTGGATATGTGATTGCAACCTGTTAAAGAAGTCAAAAAGAAGAGAGGTGAAATCATTAGCATCACGCAACAACTCTCGCACAATGCATCCAATCCGACTTGCTCCTAACAATTCATAGCTTTTGGGCACACACAAAGAATGAGTGAATGTGGGATTCAGCCAAGACGTCGCAATGAACACAAGTATTGTCAATAGGTAAACCTTTCTGGATCAAACGAGAGCGAGTTGGAAGGCAACAGTGGGCCATTCTCCATAACAAGGAACGAACTCTAGGAGGCACATGTTGTTTCCAAATAATGTTCCAATTATGCGCAGCTGAAGTGGGGGAAACATTGACGTCAGCTTCCAGAGACATACATAGGTTATAGGTCGATTTAACAGTATAAATACCGTCAACGAAATGATGCCAGACTCGAGTATCATGCAGATTATGCGTATGGAGTGGAAATCCGCAAATGGCTGAAGTGTCTGAGATGGAAAAGATGTTGCTGATGAGCGAGCTATTCCAAGTATGCAAATCTGGATTTATTAAATCACGAACCAGTAAATGTTCTAGATGTGGAGGTGTAATTGTTGATGGTCGAAGAGTAGAAAGAGAACGATTGCAAAACAACGTTTTGCACCACACCTATTGCAGATTTTATGTGATTATATATGCTTAAATAAATTTTTATGTATATATATATGAGAAAATCAATATGATAAAATTTTGGAAACTCATGACTATTTTCAAAATATCAACATCAATGTAGTGTTTCTATTAAATCACTTTTTATTTTATATTTAAAACACCGTTAAATATTTGCACTACACTTATTGATGATTTTATATGCTTATATATGCATGAGAAATATTTTATTTAACGATATTGGATAGTCGATACGGTAAATTTGAAAAACTCGAGTCTATTTTCAAGATATCAACATCACTGTATTGTTTCTCCAAAATACCAAATATTTACACCGTACTCATCGTAGAATTTATATGCTTATATCTCCAAAATAAAATTATACGTATACCGATATGAGAAAGTTGATATGTTTAAATTTTGAAAACAAATGATTATTTTAAAAATATTAACATTAATGTAGCGTTTCTATTAATTTTTTTTATATGCAAATTAGTAAAATTAAGAGATTAAAAGAGATGAGAATAAACTATTTTCCTATACTCATGACATAAACTAATATTGGTGGAATTTTGTTATATCCACCTATTCGAGGAAAGTGCAGAATAGTTACAATTTTTTTGTAGAGAAAAAAATTGGCTATACCTTTTTGTTTCTAATTAAAAAATAAATAATGTTTTAAAAGTATTTCAACAAATTTGTTAGATGACCATTATCCGTAATTATTTTAACAAATTAATTAATTTCATAATTATCCGCAGAAATTTGTTATAGTTTTGTTGATCATCATCCATAATTAATTTTTTTTTTAAAATAATTAAATTAAATTTTGCAAAATGACCATTATGCACATAAAATTAAGGAGATCATGAGTTTTAAAGAGGACGATTATGAAATTTTGTTGTACTTCAACTTTTATATATTGTTAGTAGATTTTTCCACTTTATATAGCATGTTTTTAATTTTGTTTCACTAGTTTTCCGATCGTTAGGACTCTTCATTTAAAGTAATCATATTCAAGACATCGTTGGACATTAAATCACTGATCAAAAAGATTATAAAAGAAAATTACATTTAAAAAAATGAATTTAATATATTTTTATGAATAAGGAGGAAAACTAAAAAACAAAACAAGGTAATTTAGTCGTCAAAAAGTAATAAACTAGACGTAGAAAAAAAACTAAATCAACTAAAGAGCTCAGCACTTTTTTTTTTTTTTTTTGGTGACCGTACCAACATTTTGTGGTGACCATACCAACTTTACATATATTATGTATGACCATACCAACTGAGTTAAGATCACCACTAAATTAAGTGAGGAGAGAATTAGATTGAGATTTTATTTTTATCGTAACTAAATTGATCACCAGTTTTGTTTTTTCAGCAATGACATCATTGAAGACATCACTTAAAATATGGCTTGCCTTCTACTTCGGTTAATGCTAATCCTATGAATGCTCAAGAGAAGCAAAACGATTTATATGTTTTTATACCTTCCAATAATAGTGAATGTCGTGATTGGTGATGATCCTATTGAATCTGTTGAGGATAATGCAACGGTTCAATATTCTTTGGGTGATGAGTGGTTTAACTCGGAGCCACCATCTAAGGTCTAAGAAACTCTTTTTACCAATTTGATTGGAGAATTTGCTCTTGGTTTTGAAAATATTTCTGTTGGAAAGTATGGGGTGCGGTGGTGATGACAATGAACTATGAACTAAATGTTCAAGTTATCAGAGAGGCTTTGACACCACATTTTCATCTAAATTCTTTTAAGACACTTCCTTATTCAAAATCAATGTGGAATTAACCACTCACACACTTGATACCAATAATTTCTCAGCCTGTTAATCATGCCAGATTATGTCACTCAACAAGCTTTCGATTCCCCAAACATGTTTCGAAGTGATGCCACGCCCCTTTTGACCCTGCAGTGGCCAAATATCTTGAGCTAATGTGTCGTGTTTAGGCTCAAGCTCACTATATCGCAAAAGAAAGAAAAAAAACTAAAAAAGGCTCAAAAACAGGTTGCTAGACTTGAGCACATTAATACCGATTCTAGGTTGGTCCATGTCAAACATCTAAATGAAGATAATCTCTTGCATTGCAACTTGAACATGTAATATCTACATTTGTTTAAGAACGGTCTGGACACTCTAGAAATTTTTATTTATTTTTGACAAAAGAACTCTGTTGAAATTCTACTATAACCAACTTGCAATAATAGTATATATATGTAACGCATATTTTCTTCAAGTTCAAACAAAATTAAATGACCAATCACCATTGAGAAAGTACCCCAAATTGGCCACCCGTTGAATTGTATCACTTGGCCAGTTGTGGCCTTGTATAAGCTTCTACTAGTAAATGTAAAACAATATTTAAAACATAAATAATATTAAATATTGCTTAAATATTTTAAATATATATTTCCAAGGTTTTTTTTATTTGCAATGTTTTGTTTTTTGCTTAACGGTAAAGTTCCTCAGCATTTGTTTATATAGGCATAACACTTGCAGATATCATAACGACCTCAAAAAATAATGTAAATATCATAATAAAATTTGATAGTAACACTTTTTATGATTGATCCATTTTTAAAACTCAATGTTCAATATAAAGGGATCGATTTATTAGGTGAATAGTTTAAGAATAGAGTATAATGTTATTGACTTGCAAACAAATTTTAAGGTTGCTGTCTAAAAAAGAAAATTAAGGATACTTATTCAACAGTTAATAATAGATTTTTATTTTTTAATGTTGATGTTTCATCCAACTTGTCACATTATTATCATACACCAACATCCCACATGACATGTCATGTGAGCCCGGCTAAGTGACTTTATGTTTGCTACGTCACCTCTTTGGACAAGAAAGTAATATAAATGACCAAAATTGGAGTTTTTTTTTCTTTCTTTTTTCAAGATAAAATCTTTTTCTTAAAACTTTGCTCATATTGCATGAAACAAAACATCTATTTTCCCAAATTAATATTTTGGGATACCTAGTTTAAACGCTTTGGGTATATACTAACTCAAGTATTTATGAACCTCTTTAAATTGGTCTGTTGATGTTGTTTTGAGGAGAATGTGTTAATATTAAGGTTTCAGATTCGTTTCTCTCTGGTGATATTTTTTGTGGGCTAATTAGCCTAAAAAACCTCAAGTATATGTGAATTGTTTAAAGACAAAATGATACTATTAAGAGATTGATTTTTTCTAATACATTACATACTAACTTTTAGTTTTAATGACTAATCCATACTAACTTGCTGACTAGATATTTAAGTATTAACAAGTTAGTATGTATTAGTGGACTATAATGTAATTTAATTCGATATATGTGTAATTTTTTAATTAGAAATTAATATTTGGTGTAAATGTATAAAAAAAGAAGGGGAGAAAGAGAAGAGAAGAGAGATTTGAATAATCCAAGATATATAAAATTATTTAAATAAAAAAAATTAATATCTATAAGTTGAGTCTATTCTATTTGATGGCAATACTATTTTATTTGCACAATCACAATGTAGCGGCTATAGTCTCACACGCCGTTGGCCATTTATTATAAATAAAGTCTCTCTCATTCCTTTCCTAAGTGTGTGTTCCATAAACTTCTCTTGTTTTCTTTGTTTTTCATAATCAAATGGGTGGTAATACTACTTCTCCTTGTGCTTCATGCAAACTCCTTAGACGCCGTTGTGCTAAGGATTGTATCTTTGCTCCTTACTTCCCTTCACATGATCCTAAAAAATTTGCAATAGTTCACAAGGTTTTTGGTGCAAGCAACGTTAGCAAAATGCTCCAGGTACCTCATTCACACTTTCTATCCTCCCATGAAAAAAACTACATAGTTTGTATAAGAGAGCATTATTTTTGGTTTAGTTTTATTATCTTTCCGCTTAATTGTACTTTTGTTCTTTTTATTTTATCATGTTCACAAAAATAGTCCACATTTTAAAATCGAACCTTTTGTCTTTTTAACGTTTTAGTCACAACTCAAATTTTTTGCTCCAATAGGGGCGTGGCTAGTTTAAAATTTCAACTATTTGTAATTTATTTTTGTTACGACACCATGTTTAATGTTGTATCATTTAAAAATTGGTCACACCACTTTTTGAAACAAATATCTTAGTTTGGACCAAAATTCGATTTTGAAAAAGATGACTATTTTTGTAAACTTGATAAAATAGAGAGATCAGAAGCGCAATTAAACATTTTCTTATTAGGTTTCGAAAAAGGTTACTGACTTATTGTACAATGCTATAGGAACTTCCTATTCAACAAAGAGCTGATGCAGTAAGCAGCTTAGTGTATGAAGCAAATGCAAGAGTGAAGGATCCTGTTTATGGTTGTGTTGGAGCAATATCCTTCCTTCAAAACCAAGTTTCTGAGCTTCAAATGCAGCTTGCAGTAGCTCAAGCAGAAATACTCTGCATCCAGATGAAACATGATGATCAACCTCTAATGCAAAATCAAGAAATAGCCCTTGATCATAAATCTTATGATCTTCCTCAGTATTTCAACTTTCCTTCTTCAAGCAATGTAATTCATCATGATTCTTTCTCAAGAGAGAGAATTTTTTGATGTGACATGGTTTCTTGAATGAAAAATGTTCACATGGTTTTGGATTTTTTTTTTTTAATTATTTGGACAATTTCTTGTCCTTGCATCTATACAGAAGAATTAATTAGAGTCAACTGTGGCACGTGATTAAGAACTGATGAAGTAATTTAGACTTTAGAGTGTTCTAAATCAGTGAATAAACATTAAACTAATGATTAAGATGCTTCAACATTAATGCTTTCAGACGAGGGTCGGTGGTCTTTTTTAAAAAATGGCAAACATTCTGATAATTGGTTACTACTAACATGCTTAGTGAACAGAATATAAAAACATTTTGTTTTATGCTAGAGTTATATTTATATAGTTGCTTATGGCTTTGTTAGCAGAAATATCAAATGGAGTACAACCTATACTTTGATTTCCTAGAAGAATGGTATTGAGAATAGGCTAAGTCGAACTATACTTTGTAAGATATAAGTCTAGTCCGGTTAAAAAATTCAAGATATAGTTTGGATATCTTACATGTTAGAGTTTATACAAATAGATGGAAGAATTGTTAAAACTAACGACACTTTGTAATATTGATGGACTAAATTGATGTTAAAATCTTCATGGGACCAATTTGAAATACATAATTAAGCTAAGAGATCAGGTGATCAATTTAGCCTTGAAAAAAATCAACAATATTTACAGTTTGAATAATATGTTTTAAGGTATCTTTCAAGGGTAGTGTTAACTTCTGCCCTAGGCACATGTTAAGAAATCCAAAAAAAGAAATATTTCCTTAAACTTTATGCATTCAATTCATTAAAACATTAAAAATTAAATTTAATGCACGCATTCCAATAGATTATTTCTACATTTGGTTTCTAGAACATTTCCCATCTTTCAATTAGTGGTGTCGAGTTATAATCTAGTCGTGTTTTAACTCGAAAATTGCTCTTTGTGTTTACATTAATGTTAAGTTTGGTCGATTTTGGCCACACCCATTATTCGATCTACTCAAAATTTATTAGTTTGAGTGAAGTTAAAAACTCGTATTTTTCAGGTCAAACTCAAATCATGTCAATCCCATAAACATGTTGGTTTAAGTTTGGTCATCGAGTCACGAGAAATCTAAAAAGTATGTATGTTATTTAATGATATTTTATTTCTTGAAAATTCAAACAATTAGACTAAATTAAACAATTCAAAAATTCCAACACTTGAAACTAATTACCACACGTATATGTTAACACATAAAAGACTTCAACTATATTAACAAAAATTTATAAAATTGACAATTTTTTTGATAGGTCAGGCTCGTGGATTTACATATTTGGAATAATAAATACGTGAGAGTTACTTTTTCCACCTTGTGGAATTCCTGCGCGCCTTTTTTTCCTCAAAAATATCCCTAGTTTGGAATATATAATCCAAACTCCTTCCGGAAAATAAAATCCGGACAAATTCGTGGATTTTGCCACTTAAACCACCCTGATGGATGTTGATGCCAATTTTGAATGAATGGATTCGGAGTACATAATCCGGAAAGTTTGTACAATTTCTGGATTGTGTAATCTGAAATGTGTAAATTATCCCGTTGAAAGTCAACAAATGGGGTAGGAAATGATGTTTCCGGATTACATAATACGGAAAGTGTTAAAACTGTCCGAATTATGTAATCATAACTACATCAGCGCTGAGGCAGAAGCCATCTGTTTTGGCTGAGCCTCTGTTTTGGCGCATTTAGCTTGCTTCTAAACGTCATACCATGCCTTTGACCATATGTTCTAACAGAAAATCTAATTCATAACATAACAATTACCAACACAACATAACTTTCAAACATAACATTGATCAAATATAACCATAAAATTATCCAAATGTACATCACTAAAAATTATCCAAGATGTTCAAACATAACATAATTAAAAAGTACAATCATCACTAAAAAAATGGGAAAATTAACTTGCATGCATAGAGAAATTGAACTAACCTTCCATTGGATGTTTATCAAGGGTTGGAATGTGGTCCTTTTGAGCAAGAAAACACCAATTTTGGTTGGATTTTTGTAGTTCAGAATTTGGGATAAGAGGGGAAGAGAGAAAGTAAAAAGTGAAATTGTAAAATTGGGGGTGAACTTCCTTTTATACTTTGAAGCTGTCCGAAATATGTAATCCGGACAAGGTTTGAAGTTTCCGAATTTTGGAATATGTAGTCCGGACAAGGTTTGAAGTTTCAGAATTTTGTTTTCTGAAAGGCTTTTTTGTAATTTATGCAGGGCGCGTGAGAAGGGAAGAGCGCATGAGAAGGGCATAGGATGGAAAAAGTAACACTCTAAAAAAGTTACTTGAACCAAACAACTTTGGATTTGAACTTAGTTAATTATGCTTGGACTCAAACTTGAGTGAGTTTGGATAAAATACAAGTTGTGTTTGTTTGAATCTTCGAGTTGAATGAGCCATGTAGATCCGTGAACACCCCTAATTACTAATGTTTGCTTTATTTCTTATTTAGTTTTCAGATTACACAAAAGTAATAAGTTTGCTTTACATTTTATTGAGAGTAGGAGTTATCCATCAAGTTCCTACGAAAATAAATATAGATTGAGTTACTCCGCTTAAGTCACAAATGTTTATTTAATTTGTAAGAAGTTGACTCGTACCGATATTATGGTAAATATTTATGATAAATTATTAAATAGAGTAACTTTATATAAAGTTACCTCATTTTATTCCTCCTCATTAGACTATACTAGATTATTAATACATGAGCCAACATAGATTGATTCAGCTTGAAAATAGATAATCCATATTCTCTAATGTCATGTTGTCAATATAAAGACCTCGTTGATCGATAACCGGATGTATATATCTATCAAAATTTTGTGTGGTTTGAGGCCTATCTTGATTCTAGTGAGCAAGGGAATCTATTTCACCACAATTTTCTTTCATCGTAGAATATATGCTTACATAAGAAATTTTCCTACAACAACTTGTTGCAAGATTAAATCACCAATATCATGTAATTATATGAAATTAGAACACACTTACTTGAAGAAGCCGAAGCCATAGTCATAATTACTAGACTCGCCGAGATTTAAGACAACGTCTTCCTTTACCTTTCACATGTTCCGAACTTAGGGTTTTCAATGGGACAAACCACTAATGAGCAGAATAGTCAGACTGATAGCAAAAGAGACCTAGCCTCTCTATTTATAACTGTGTAACCTAGGTACCAACCATCATGAGCCACAGTGTTCGTGCCTACACTTTGTTTCTACACAAATAATATTAGGTGTCCAAAAACCCATTATTTTTTGATCACTTTTATCAGGGTCTGAGCATCATAAAATAGATCACAATATCAACCTATTTGTATTAAAATCAAAACCCACAATTATTGCAGCCCACAAAGTATTAGAACAAATTCTAACACTTGCGAGCAATACGTTTACTTGAAGCAATGTTATGTTTTTTTTACTAATTTGCAGCCCACACTAGTTTGTATCCCTAATATAGGTGGTGGCTGGCAATTGAAATGTCAACATAAAGGCTTAGGCTTTCGCTTTGTGGCATACAAAAACCGGTAACCCGTGCCATCAAGCACGATCACATGAGATGACGAAATGGTTTTATTTAGGAAATTAAATGCTCTGCACATCATCAGAGGGGAACTGTTTTCATATTCCATGTGGTTTAGTATCATAACCATCGTTTTCTCATTCATCTGGAGTGGTAATGGAAAATTACTAGGGCAAAACAATTGGCGCAGCCATTTCATTTTCATAGCCTTATCGAGGATAAAGTTGATAGCTACATAAATTATTTTATTTATTTACAAGAGAAAACTAGTTTCAACGTAACGCCAAGGGCACGATAAACATGCTACTTTCAGCAAAGACTAGTTCATTTACACAGTTACACTATTGTGATCTAGATAATTTGTGTCTGATTTTTCTTTAGCAGGGTCGAACATATATAAACATTTATTATTTGTTAGGGTTGATTGAGAATGGATTGTCGGCAATGACACAATTACACTAAAGTTGTTTATACTTTCTCAGTTGTTTTTTCCTCGTTATTTTTGTAGAAAAATTTCTTCATAATTATTTCTTCATTTTCAATGTTTCATACATCATTGATTATAGTTTTGGCATGCCAAACTTTTAAGTATTTGTTGCAAAAACTGAAATAAAGGGAATGGGATAATGAATTGTTAATTTTCTTGGAACATGTAAATCACTTTAAAACGACAAATAAAAATGAACTAAATAAGAGAAAAGTAGAAAATATTTTAATGTTACATTTGCTAATTAACCTTTTTTTAGGAAATTTGGTAATTAACTGGATAGTTATTTTATATTTTCAATTTTATTGAATAATCAAATAATTAAGAATATATTGTAGGCAAATTGTATTTTTGTAAGCTTTCTTTGAAAGTTAGATAGGAAAAAAAAAGCATCCAAGACTTTGAGTAGGGATGGCAAAATGGGTTGGACACGTCAGGTTGGCTCGTTTAACCCGCCATTTTTGACGGGGTGGGTTGAGGTTTTGAACCCGCCACAAGTAGGGTGTCCGCTCTACCTAACCCGCTAAAAACCGGGGCGGTGGCGGGTTGGCCCGTTGGGTTGATATGTTAAAAAGAACTCTTTTTTCACTTCTTTTTATTTACAAGTCATAATGAATTTTCCAATTTTCACCTCCATATATTGGGAGAAAAAATTCAATTAACTTTATCACTTTTGTTTTATGATTTTAGCCTTATATTTTTAACAATTAGTTAATTTATAACTTATAACTCATGGAGTTTTTATTTTCATTGTCTTATTGATTTATTATAGAATTTTAGAAGATCTAATTTATATGTTTGAATAAATATTTTTATATTTTTAGTAGAGTCGTTGGTTATATATTTAGATTTCTTTAAATTTATATATTTTTACATTGTTTATGTGAAGATTTTAATTAATAATTAAAAAAAATTGACAGGTCAACCCACCGGTCTGCCATAAAACGGGGCGGGGTGAGATTTTCAACCCTATTTCTCTAGTTGATCCGCCCTTTTTTAGACGGGTTATTGACGGAACGGGTTGACCCTTTTTGTCATCCCTAACTTTAAGGGAAAAAAGAAAGAAAGAAATAAATAAATGAGGGATGGAAGCATATTAGAAATCACATGATCAAATAGATGAAATTTATCTAGTAAGTAAAATAAGCTTGAGAGTTTGGTAGAAAGAAAAATTTCTTAATATATTTCTTATTTAATGATTGATGAAAGATGGTATGCTCTATATGAAAAATTAACAAATTTCCTACTACTAATAAGATCCAACTAACTATTATATTTCTACTATAATTCAATTTGAATTTCCTAAAAAAAAACTATTAAACTTCTCTTCTGGTGGTGGTCGGATTTAAACCTCGGACCTTACATATATTATGCATTGGCCATACCAACTGAGTTAAGCACACGAGGACCTATTAAACTTCTCTAATAAAACGAGAAGAGGCTATAAATATAGTATTCTGTGTGAATAAAAATTTAAAAGGTTAAATATGTTTTTAGTCCTTACATTTTGCGCCCTTTGAAGAATAGTCCTACATTTCATTAAATGTTTTTAAAATCCTCACATTTTATCTTCGTTATCAAAATTAGTCTCTGTTGTTAATTTCTTAACGGAATATTGATGTGGCAGTTAGTGGGTCTCAATTATTTTAAGGTTAAATATGTTTTTAGTCCTTACATTTTACGTGACTTTAAAAAATAGTCCTTACATTTCAATAAATGTTTTTAAAATCCTACTACTAATAAGATCCAACTAACTATTATACTTCTACTATAATTCAATTTGAATTTCCTAAAAAAAAAACTATTAAACTTCTCTAATAAAACGAGAAGAGGCTATAAATATAGTATTCTGTGTGAATAAAAATTTAAAAGGGCTTAAACAAAGTCTCGAAATGATAACATTGAAAATTTTACCTTGTTGGAATGAATTTTTTTCCTCTTCAGATAGTCTAATGGTTAGAAATTCACTTTTAAAGTGAATTGGTGGAGGGATATCTCGAATTTGCGTTCGGAGGAGTGGTTTCATGATAATGTTAGTCTGTTGGTGGGAGATGGCAAATATACTCTCTTTTGGTCGGATGGTTGGGGGGCTTTTAGAGATAGATTTCATAGACTTTTGAGTTGTCGTTGTTGAAGGGTGAATCTGTGTTCGAAATGCACACGTTAGGGTGGGGGAGTGAAGGGGGGCTTGGAGGTGGAGGCATAGGTTATTTGCGTGGGAGGAGGAGATGGTAGGGGAACTTAGGCTTTTACTTCATAATGTCACTTTGCAGGTTGATAGGGTTGATAGGAGGCTATGGCGTCTGGAAACATCTTTCGTATACACAGTTCGTAGTGCCTATAATTGTATTAATGCTATTGCTCCTGTTGATTCGATGGTGCATATGTCGTCTTTGTGGCATAAGGATGTTCCCCTGAAGGTGGTGCTTTTTGCTTGACGTCTGTTCTGTGACAGGCCCCCTACTAAGGACAACCTACATCGTCGACATTTGCTTGACATCGACTCTCAGTTGTGCATTGGTGGTTGTGGGGAGGTGAAAACATATTCTCACTTCATTTTGAATTGTAATCTTTTTGGTTCCGTTTGGAATTTTATCCTTAGGTGGCTTGGAGTATCTTTTGTGTTGCCTGGTGATGTCTCAAGTCATTATTATTAGTTCAGCTTTATTGGTGGTGTTGCCAAGTCAAGGCGGTCTATCTTACAGGTTATTTGGTTTGCAACAGTGTGGGAGATTTGGAAAGAAAGAAACAATCGAGTTTTCAATGGAAAACATTGCCCTATTCAACAGGCGGTGGACAAAATTAAGTCTCTAACCTACATGTGGTTGAAGGTGAAACTTGTCAATCTTTCACTCAATTACCATGGTTGGTGGAGTAGTCTGTTTAATGTTCTAGGCATTGGCTAATTGTTTCTTGGTTGCTTTTTGGTATTTGGCTTCGTGCCTTGTAAATATTGATTAGATATTGACCGTTACTTTGGTGTTTCTTCCTTAGCACATCTTGTGCCAGGAAGACCTTTTTGATGTGGTAATATAATTCATTTTAGCCTCTTCAAAAAAAAAATGTGGGGTGTCCAGGGTTCGAACTTCGGTCCCTGCATATAATAATGAATTGTCCCTGTCAACTGAGCTATGTTCACGGGGACCGGAATGAATTTTATATTAAGGTGAATTATTACATTTTATTTGTTTGTATTTTTCACGGAGATTTTTTCCTGTCTCTTCTACATACGTTGCTTTCACTCCCATGAGAAATTTTCCTTACAAACTACTAGTACAATCTTCCAATCATATCATATAATAATAATAGTCAAATTAAATAAGCCTTGAGGTTTAGTGTTTTAATTTGGATCAGCTTCTTCTAGCTGGTTCACGTGGGGGACTTATACAAGAAAGTGCTCGTTTTATGGAATGTGCACAACATACATTATATTATTATATGCAAGGTTTCTAAATTCATCTCTTCCAACATCTTTGTGTCAAAATCAAAGCATTATTTTATTTTAAATGATAGAGAAAACCAGAAGAAGCCAAGTAATTGTTGTGCTAAAATGTATACATCAAAAGTTTCACAAGTGTTTTTAAAACTAGACCAACCATCAAACCCATCAAAGAACTGGATAAGTGGATCATTAGTTGAACCAGTGGATCACTAGTTGAACCTAGGTTATTGCCGAAAGCTTCGGATGACTAAGATTGCAAAGGAGACAACACAAATTGCAGCTCTAGATTATTCTTGATATGAATTTAAGTGGGAGTTGATAGAGAATATTGTAGAGAGTCAAAAGTGTTGTATTTTTGAGTTGATATTATATTTCAAAAGTTATTAAAAGTTGTTCATTATTTGTTGTTGATTTAACCATGTGATATTTACTTAGTCAAAACCTTATTTGTCACATTTATTTTTATAACCATTGATGTTTGATAGTTGGGTAAAATGCTAAAATCTCATTCCCTATTGTTATGCCTCATTTCCCTTAATATAATATAAGGAACAACTCACCACAACTTTTATGTATATATCCTTTTATTTCTCCAAACAAAATACGCTTAACTCACCACTGCAATACATAGCAATTGACAGTAGAGAAAAATAACTACAGATACATGCTCTTTCACTTCATGTTTTTCTGTACTCACAATTATTTTCTTTCATCCAAAATATTGAGTTTTTGGGTTACATCTCCTGATATCTTTGAGATAAATTTGAGTTGTTCTGTCACCTCCGGTTATGATTCATAACGGGGAAGAACTGTTGTATCCTGGAAGGATATGCGCTTATGAGGCGGATAAAATCCTCAAGGACAGTGACTATGTCGCGCCTCAGGTTACTTAACAGTGTGCTATTTTGCAGGTGCTAATTTTGTCTTGTGACGATTTTGATGGAGCTGTGTCGGCAACCAAATTCGATAAGTTTCACTTGTTCTCTAATTTATTTTTAGTTGCAATTGTTTGCTATTATTACTTGAGATGATTCTATGTCATTATTTTACAACAATCTTGAGGATTTTATTAATTGTTTAATGGTAAAGCTGTAAAAAGAATCATGAAGCATAAGAACCAGTATCAATATTATATGGTTTTATCTCCAAATTACCATGTGAAGTTTAGATCATATTAATTTGAAGTAAAATGTGATAGGGTCAATTGTTTTTGAAAGGTTATAAATTTGATATTATTTTATTTGTTATGTTCTAAAAATTTGATCTGAAAGCCAAGTCTGTTTATCGTGAATTAACCTTTGAAGAGCATGGAAATAAATGTGTTGCAAAATGAAAGGAAGAAAGGAGGTTGATATAGCAGTAGTTGCAAATGAATTTAAGTGGGAGTTGATAGAGAATATTGTAGAGAGTCAAAAGATGCTGAATTATTATAGAATAATAATAGTAGCCGCAGTTAAATAGAACTTAACAATAATAATCACTTGAAATGTATAACAAGACAAAGACATGTCACTATTGATGTTGTTTATCAATCTGAAATTCTGCACCTTTGTATGTAGACAAGGAAAATGTGATTGTTGGAACTTGGTTTTCCATTTGAGGGCTCGAGGATATATAATACTTACAAACCTAAGTTTGTTTTGGAATTCATTCTCTCTTCATCTCTTTCTTCCTTTTCTTGTTTAAGTCAAAGTAAGATATGCATAAGATGCCAACAAATAAATATTTATTGAGAAAATGGAGTCTGCATCAATGTTGAATTTTTTGAAGCTGTTCAAATATTGATGCTAGATTTTCAACAACAGTATGTGGACGAGGACAAAAATGTTTTGTCAAAATATCTATTGTTTTAACTTATGTTACAAGGGTGATGTTGTAAGATGTAGTGTTGAATCAATGCAAATGTTGAGAGAGTCACACCAATGTCACAAGGTTCAAGCCAAAAGGTGTTTAAATCTAGTATGGCTTCAATTCAACCAATAACTATAATGAAAACTCCACCCAAAAGATTAACTAATTCATCGAGTGAAAAAGTTTCATGACTTGATTTATCTTATCTTATATATTCAATACGAGACATATAACAATGACCCCTTTAAAAGTTGATGAGCACAACTAGTTCTACTTTTCTTTCTCAAAAAAAAAAAATACTACTTCTACTCTAAAGGCATTGACTTAGCGGTACTCCTATCCCCTTTGGTGACATTATTTAACCGACACTGATTTGATGGTAATTATTTCTCTTTTGACGAGTTCACTCACCTATCTGTATTTTGTCGTGTAGCTTAATTGAACTTGTAGATAGCTATTTTTGAAGTTAAAATCTCGATGAAAGGACCAATTGTCATAACTTAAATCCGCTGAAAAAGTTTAACCCAGAATATAGTCTCAATGAAGAATTGCCATTAGATTTCACCTGCATCAATCATGCAGTTATTAACATGAGAAAGTGAGGGTTCTGATAGGAATACTTAATATATAAATAATTTCTACGACCTTATTGAATGTGCATTAGACGAGTATATATGATGGCATATTTAAATAGCAGCATAATACAACAATAAGGTGTTTTCTCAAGTTTTATACAGTATTTCAACTTTCAGACTATGAAAAAGGTTTAACCATTTTTTTCTTCATCTTTTAACCTCATTTTATCACATACCCAAATAAGAAATGACCTAAAAACCTTCCCAGAAGTAAGGTCAAGAAAAATGTGTCTTTGTTTTGATAGATTTTTGGATGAAAAATGGCCTGTCAAATGGACACTTAAAATTAGATTAGTGTATCATTCCTGAGAATTTGACCTAACACACATGCCAACAGGAAATAGTGTTTGAATTTCAATTTGACCAAATACAAACATCATCAAAGAAAATTTTGAGTAGAATCTTGAAATTCATTTCATAACAAAATCTTTGAATCAAAACAAAAACAATTGCATTTCCTCAAAAAAGAAATAGAACCGAACACAAAATGTTTTAGGTTAGGATTTCTACACACAAATCAAACTAAAAGTAGGGTGCAACTTACCAAAAATAAGACCGGCTGCATGGAGAAGATTTTGACGGTGCATGAACAACAAAGAGCGTTAACCAGGCTGAAACATAAAACACATCCATTGCACAAGTTTTTTCGAGAAGGGACCAACACAGCAATGTTTATTGACCTGCACTGCAACTCGACTCAAACGGAATAAAGATTTTGAGGACATAAGTCGACTCAAATTCAATGTCACGAAAGAGTTTTGTAAGCACAAATCCTAGTCGCCGCAACGTTACAATGACACAAGTTTTTTCAAGAAGGGGCACAACTTTTTTACTAGCCAAGCTAGCCTCCTCGCCATACCTGGGAGAGATTTTTCCAAGAAGGGACCGACACGGCTTTTTGACTAGCCAAGTTAGCCTCTCCGCCATACCAGGGAGGAGATTTTCCGAGAAGGGGCCGGCATGATTTTTTGACTAGCCAAGCTAGTCTCCCCCCGCCATAGTGGGGGGATTTTAATGACATGACATTGTATGTTTAAAAATGAAACTGTGTGGAACTTATTGAAATTTATTTTAGGTATAGTGTGAAGCTTATAAATCCTTTTTTTAAAGAATTCTTTGTTTGTAATATATTCTCAAAATTTTACTTAAAATTTAAAACAATTTGAGATATGTGGTATAAAATATTTTATATTTAATTTAATTCCAAAACAATTTTCCCGTGCTATGCACGGGTATACACACTAGTGAATCTGAAAACACAAATATTTGTTTATAAATGTGATCAGAGGTAGTTAAAATAAAAAAATTCACTATGTTGCTCAGAAGTATCTCGTAGGGATTCAATTTACACTTCTACTTTAATGATTAGTTTCTTTTGTGAGATTTAATGAGATGATTTCATTTTTCTAATCATATTCCTTTAATTAACACCATAATATCCGTCTATAACTTTCTTTAGGACATTGCTTTGTAGTACGATACCTTTTTTATATTGTTTGAGATTGCCAATTTTGTCCTCCAAATATTTTCAAAATTACCACACTATCCTTGTTGGCAAGCGGTTCGTCGGTTTTCGTCAAACTGATTTCGCACTATTTAGTAGTTTTTTATTTTATTTTTTATATTGTGTATTCGTCTATAATATTGTTGGTATCGGTATTCAACATCTATTTAACGGTAAGTCAATGTCAATGTGAATATATAAAAAAATAACCTTAACACCATAAAGAACTCTCCTATTTTAAAATGGTCAAATTATATATGTGGTCCTTTAGTTTTGACTTGCTTTTTGGAATGATCCTTTATGTATTTTTTGATACTACTCATTTAAATCTTTAAATTTCAATTGAATAGGAAACCCAAAAGATTTGAAAAACATGAACTCTAATTTGAGATTTATAATTTAATAAAAGTTGATAGAAATTATATTTTATTAAAAGAAAATCAAAAAATATAATTTGTTGTATTAGAATTGCGTGGCAACGACGGAGTTAAACCGAATGATTAAAACATTCAAGATTTTGAAACTTCAAAACACCTAATATGCAAAAGAAACGTTCAAGATTTTGAAACTTCAAAAAACCTAATATGCAAAAGAAAAAACTTTAAAACCAATCTGAATAAATAGATCAAAGTTAAGGACCCCGAAGGTTTTTACCTATTTAAATATTATTGTAACTTTTTTTTTACACAAAATATTATTGTAACTAAAATATAGTAATGTTGCGAATAAGTAACTCTTCATTGCTCATAAACTGGTCTGATTTACACATACATATGTCTTACATATTTGTTTAAAGGAAAATGTTCAATGATACAAGACGAAAACAGACCAAATCTGATTTGTGGCTAGCAACTTTTTATTGGTCCAACACATTATTCTATGCTTTGTGTTTAAGTTGCACAAGTTTATCTCTTTCTTTCTTTCACATTGAGCTTGGCCAGACTACATTCAAGTTCTCCACCTATTCTTCTGCCCAGAATCACAATGTATACATACTTG
>Ga0228711_1000186_pt1 | contig 61923 bp, 20 predicted proteins | sample MedpolnodulmetaG_2_FD_177996 | JGI IMG/M metagenome (GOLD analysis project Ga0228711, IMG submission 177996) | Root nodule microbial communities from Medicago polymorpha collected in Santa Monica, California, United States - brown nodules | ecosystem: Host-associated > Plants > Roots > Nodule... | reverse complement strand
GCGCACCATTTTAACCTAATTGTCTCTAAAATGCAACAATCCCTAATGTTTCTCCTCGCCGATGAGCTTTTCATTCCTACCGTTTGTATATATCTATTGTTTCTGTCGTCTTTTTTTTTTTTGGCAATGCTATTTTTCAAAGCAAAAATTTGACCAAGCCACTAAAACATACCACCAAACTTGAGTGACATTGTGGTTGGTGACATTGATCAACCACAATGGCACACGTGTACATTATGAAAACAGAAACAAGAAATACACTTGTGATGTCACAATGTCACCAACCACAACGTCACCCAAGTGCTATTCTCCCCTCAAACCCTTTTCTTTTTCTTCTCCTTCAACTCCTTCTGCAAAAACACACAAAAACCCTTCTTCTTCTGCCATCATTTCGATCATTTTTTAGCCTTCTCCCACTAAAGTAAAAGCATCATCGTCTTCATCTCTTCGTCCTCTACAAAACCCACTTGCTTTCCACCACACCGGAGTTGCACCACCGTCGTTGACCACCGCGTCGGAGTTCACTCTTCACCGCATCGGGGTCGCTGTCAGAAGCTTCTTTTACTTCACAAGGTTAATTGTTATTTTCTGCTTTTGTATTCCTCATTTCTAATACTGAATCATTTATTGATTTTGATTTTGATCTTTGTTTGGTTTTTTTTAGAATGAAATTATGTTTCTTAATATATAAACAGACACGTTTTTGGTTTGTTTACTTGAAAACTGGAGAAAATACTTTAACCTGAAATTTTGGTATTTCTCTTATTGTGATTTTTCTTCAGATGTTTCTTTCATTTTGTGGCTATTGCTTTTATGATATTCACTATTACCTGATTTGTTTATCCCCATCTTCATGTATAATATTCTTTTATTTATTTTTAGGTTATTTGTATCATGGCTTATGTTATGGAGGATTTGTAAAAACTCTACCTTTTTTCCCATAAAAAAAAAAGGCATTTGATTGTGTGATTTACAGAAACCAAGAATACGGAACGCTTGATTTATAAGCTAAACCAAAATTACAATAAAAAGATTGTGATGCAAGTGACCATTTTTCTTTCTGGATTAAATGCAATTTACTTTTTTCAGATGTTTTCGAGATGAAGATTTAAGAGCTGATAGACAACCTGAGTTCACACAACTAGATATGGAAATGGCTTTTACTCCTTTAGAGGATATGTTGTCTCTTAATGAAGAGTTGATCAGAAAGGTTAGTTTATGCCATCTATAATCATATTCATTTTATCCACAATTTTGAAGTAACATAAACATATATTAAATTAAAATTTAGAATGGACGAACAAGGTATCAACAGATGATAACTTTTTGGTGATTTGAAATGTCAAATGATACTATTAAAGATTTAGAAGCAGGTATTGATATTTGCATTCTCGCTTATTTCAGGAAAAGATATATGTTAAAATGGGAAGGTGTTGATGTTTGTAGATTTTGTTTGATATAGATCTTTTTATTGCAGGTTTTTCTTGAAATTAAGGGCGTGGAATTACCAAACCCTTTCCCCAAGCTTACATATGCCGAAGCAATGAATAGATATGGTTCAGATCGTCCAGACACCAGATTTGATCTAGAATTAAAAGATGTAATGATCTTTATTTCACCTCCACCATAGTACTTTTGCAGTTTGTAGCATATGGTAGTTTCTATGATCCTCTCATATAACTTCATGTCTTCCTCATTTGATATAGCTTGCTGTAATCCTGTGTTGAATCCTGGCTGGCAGGTATCTGACATTTTCTCAGTGTCTTCCTTCAAGGTTTTCTCTGATTCCTTGGGAGTTTGGTGGAGTTATTAAAGTATTGTGTGTGCCTTCTGGTGCAAAAAAGTACTCAAATTCAGCTACCTCTTAAGAAAGGTGATATTTACAATGAAGCACACAACTCTGGTGCAAAGGGTTTACCTTTTCTCAAGATCACAGAGAATGGTAAATTAGTAATTCCCTATCAATAGTATAATGAATTATTCTTGCTATACTATCAACTAAAATCCATGGGATTTGTCATTTGTGTTTGAATCACATTTGTATTTTGTATGATTATAAAACGATTTGGGATTTGTAATTTGTGTTTGTGATTTTGATTTCTGTGTCATTCATTTTTATTTGGTCATTCATTTTGCATTGAAAGATACATGAGAAATTATGATTATCTTATAAAAGTGTTGATTATGTTGGAGTGTTACAAATGTTGAGATTTAGATTAAGAGGTCCATCTATGTTAACGCCAACTTTCTTCTCTACTTTTCGTTGTGTATATTCCGGTGGCGATGCAACAAATACGATTTTGTCGTTAAGTAACATGAATCATATGTCTTTGGCGCTCTACTGACTATGTATCCGTCCTGTATTCAAAGTCAGTTTTGTTCTATGATTAAATCACACTGTGCTCTAACTTATTGATGAGATTTTATATATTTATTTTGAATTTCTTACATGTATAGATTGTTATTAATACATATAGTTTTTAGAACTGCTTAAATAGCACCAATGTGACTCCTTTATTAATAATATTTTTGATTGTTAGAGTAAACAAGTAGCTGCCAAAATTTTGTGTTTTCTTTATGCTCCCTTCTTGGAATTCCATTATGATGTGTAGTTGTGGTTTAACCTCTTATCTTTGCTTGTTACAGTTGTGTGCCGGCAGGAAGTACGATCTTTGGATCATTGGACAGTGGCCATTACAACACCTATCATCTATGGATAGTGCAGAAGAAGTGAGAGAACCCCAAATGAAGAAAACAACGAGGATTTAAGCATGATTTAACAAAGGTAACTATTGAATAAATTTACAGCCTCGAGGGATGCTTCCTGAATACTTTGTGACGTCTGGAAAATATGTGGTATTACGTGATCCAAATGAAAATGGCATGGAGGTTTCCGTACGAAGTGTTATTTGGTAGGATGTTTTTGGTTTTTTGTTTAAGAAATTTGGAGCTTCCTCTTCATAGCTATTGATTACTAACTAAGTATTTATTAAAATCGGATTGTGTTTTTCCAAAAACAACACAACAGCTGTTTGTCGCAATGGTTGATTAGATCACATTGATGATAAATCTAAATTAGGTGTACGTCCGTTGGTTAATTATTTTTTATAGTATTCTAAATTACGGTCACTAATAATTGATTTTTTGAAATCATATACTCTCTCTGGTCTTAAACGTAAGCAATTTTTCACTTTTAGATTCATTAAATAAATGATGTATGTAGTCTATATTATAAACCACATACATTATTTATTGAATGAACTTAAAAAGTGAAAAGTTTCTTACATTTGAGACCGGAGGGAGTATTAATTATTTCAAATCTATCCATGCTTTTTCAACTTTTATAAAAATACTATCATTTTAAATCTAAAACACTCATGTGTTGCACTAATAGTGAATGTATTACTGCTCATAACACCCGTGCGGCATCAATCTAGTAACCATATAAATGTTGCTACTTATATCTATGGTTATTGCTTCTATCTTGCAAAGTTTTTCTAATTCTGGTAGCTGTTCTTTATAAATTTTGGTTTCCATGAGACCATATAAATGTTGCTCCTTATCATCACATAATTTTGTTTAGCATCAATAAAAAAATTTATCTTGTATTCATTCAATGATCATTACTTTTGTGGCTTCCACTTGAATTTTGTACTGAACTAAAGTGGATTGATATTTGATAATATTCCACTTGTGTTACTGTTTGTGATTTATGTTTGACTATGAAAAACCATATATATTACGTAATAAATGGCTTACTTGAAATCTCATGGGAGAAATTCATTCCTTAAACGAATTCCAGTTAATTACTTCAAGAGTTTTATGCAATGCAATCGTATCTTTGTTTTTAAAAATGGTTTACTCGGTGTTAAGTGTGACAAAACTACTCTTAAAAAAAGAGTAGGCGCATAAAGTTAAAACAGTCTTCATTTTTCTAAAGAAATAAAGTTGTTCATTTTTTTTTTTGGTGTATAAAAAATATAAAAAGAAATAAAGTTGTTCATATATATTGATTTTGGGTGTATAAATGATGAGGAAGGATCCGTTGACATCAGGTGTAAGTGTTTGGATTTACACCAAATCTCAACCGTTATAATTATTTGATCTAACGACTCACATGATGTCAATAATAAATAAAAAAGGAAGCACATTAAGATGCTAGTAGGAGATTATCACTATATGAGATACTCCTTGATTTATTATTAATTATTATTAATTATTTGACCTGAAGAATAAAATTAGTTAGCATTTTTTTTAAGGATAGAACATTGTTCTCGGTTTCTATCTCCATGTTTGATCTCACCTGCAGAATAAAATTTGATCGCATAAGCTTGTTCTAAGAATAAAAGTTTTTGATACTAGTTTAATGAAGAATAAAATTAGTTAGCATTTTTTTTAAGGATAGAACATTGTTCTCGGTTTCTATCTCCATGTTTGATCTCACCTGCAAAATAAAATTTGATCGCATAAGCTTGTTCTTAGAATAAAAGTTTTTGATACTAGTTTAATGATTTTGTCACGATAGTCACCAATTTTCAAACATCTTTTTTTATTTTCATGTTTTGTTATGACAAACATTAAAAATAACCTTTCAATTTTTTTAATGGAGTAGAGATGTCTTCCGATTTTTCTGAACAAATAACCAAAACATTTGTACCAAATTAATATGAAAGAAAATATACAATTGCAGAGATCGATAATGGACACAATAGCACAAAGAAGTACAACTTCATATTTTGAAAAGAAAGAGAAGATAATTAATTATATTTAATAACAAATAAAGAAAGTATCTCATATAATGATAATCTCCTATTAGCATCTTAATGTGCTTCATTTTTAATTATTATTGACAATCATGTGAGTCGTTAGATCAAATAATAATAACGGTTGAAATTTGGTGTAAGTCCAAACACTTATACCTGGTGTCAACGGATCCTGCCTCATAAATGATATAAAGACACATCAATGTTACACTGAGTTGATAAGGAGTTGACTTATATTATGCAAAGGCGTAAGTTAAACTTTCGTTGTGAACGTGATGACCTTTTTGTGGTGATCTATAAATATGTATGTTAACTCTCAGTGAACTTTGAGGTCTGTCATGACAATGATGAGCCTTTAGAGCCAAACTCATATAAACTTTCTTGAATTCTCTTTTAAAAAAAAATAAAGACACACCAGCAATGAATTGGTTCAAGTCGTAAGAGATTTGGACCTCAAAAGTAAGTGATTATGAGTTCGATCCCTAACTCTTGCATATGGAGAAATTTTTGTTGGAATGGGAGAACTCACCTTAAGTGTCACACGTGTTCGTCAACGGAAATTAGTCACTACTAAACTACAAGAGAATATTCGTATAAATAACAAGATAACCAATATATATAGACAAATATACATATTTTCACAATTTAATGGTCAACATAATTCAAACTTCCATTTATTATGTTTTTTTCCTTTCAATTGATACGTCTAATATTCGTGTTAGATGAAGGTGAAAACATAACTAGCGATTATGAGCTCCACCAAAGGTAAATAACTCATTTTAGCGTACTTGTCTTAGAATTTCTTAACCTTATTTGTGGCCGCTTGAATGAAATTTTTTTGGTGTTGCTATTCCACAGTAATAAGATGTTTTTCACAATCTTTGTAAGGCATTATTTGATTCGTGTAATATAATCACATGAGTGAGCAATTAGGTAGTGGAAAAAGGCAAGAGATCACATTATCGAAAAATTCTTGAAGGGTTGATATTGGATAATACACATATGGAGGACATTACTTGCATTCCAAGCAATTAAGTTTAGAGTGATTAATTGCAATCTAGTGTTTTCCTTATAGTTTACTGTGAAGGGGTAGTAGACTTAGAGATGTTAATGAGGCAAAGAGTATTGTCCAGCTCTCCTTCCCCATCCCTGCCTCCCAAAATTCTCCCCACCCTCGTCCCAATTCCCTGCCTCAAGGACTTTTTCTCTCCTTCCTCGTCCTAACGGATCCCTAAAGTCTCCGCAAGGACCCCTTCAACATAAAAAGGTAAAAAAAAACTTTGTATCATTTTCAATCCAATGGAGAGTTAAAAATTAAAATATAAGTATAAAGCAAATAAACTACAAAGACATTATTGTGAGTATTTTGACAACAATAAACATCACATTTACAAGAATTTTATACACGTTTCGTGAAGAAAACAAAACAAACATGAATATAAAATACTTATATGTACACATTTATTGGATATTTTGGTAAAACATTCATCGACGAGGTCCCTATGGAGCAGGGATATGATCTCTGCCCCCATCGCGGAACCATCCTCGGGAGAACTTTGTCCCTCGTCTTCATCCCCATATGAAAAAAATCGCTGCTTATGGTGTCTTAAATGGGATAGTCCCCACGGGATACCGACTAACTTCAAGATTCAAATTGATATCTAGGTGGACTAAACCAACAACATGCCAATACATATGCAATGTTCACACTTCAATATTTTAGTCCCACAAAAATAGCCTTGGTATTGGTATGTGTATCCAATACGAGCATGGTCAACTTATACTTGCTAAAACTAAACGGTTTTTGCCTATTTTGAAGTTGATGTAAGAGAAGATTGGTCTCTTACTTGCCATGAGATGGATGCATGAGTTGCAACAAATTAGTCTCGACATGACTGAGTTTGACTTGATGTTATTGAACTTAGAGCTGTTGTTATTAGTTAGTGTAGACTTTTATTCTCTCATGTTGAGTTTGTAAAGAGACGACAAGCAAATGAGAGACATATTAGGTATTATATGAGTTGTCACATTTTTATTATTAGTTACTCCCTCCTTTTTTAAATATAAACAAAATTGACTTTTTAAATTCATCCATTTATTGATGTATGTGGTTCATATGAACCACATACATCAATAAATGGATGAATCTAAAAAGTCAATTTTGCTTATATTTAAAAACGGAGGGAATAGCTTCAAAGATTGATTGATATTTCAACGCGTATTCAATACATTATCACGTCACGAATACTCATAAACAGTTATCATTAATGAAATGTTATATAGGAATATTTTTGTCAAAAAAAAAAAAAGAGTATCATCTAATGTTAAGAAATGCTGGTAGTATAATTAATGTGTATATTAGGTATTAGGTATTGTATAGAAGTGTCTAATTACTATAGTATTAATTAAAGTATATAAAAATAACATGGTGAAAGCGGTAGTATCATTAAAGTTTGGTTGGATATGTATCTAGCATTTAATTATTCAATATCATGTCATATTTTTATATTAATTTATTTAAATATAAATCAAATTTTGAATAAATTTTACCGGTAACCAACTAAACTTCATGGTACTTGAGAATCTACCTAATTAAAATTTATCTAGTCTTTTACATATAAGAGACACATTTTATTTTATTTTAGTATATTTAAGAAAAATATTTTATTTTACATATGTGGATTAAATATTTTTTTTATCATTTTCTAATAAATCATTAAAGTATTGTTTAAAACATAAAATCGAAATATACAATACTCTAAAAAGAAAATTTTCGAAAAAAAAAGATAATGAAAACATTGATCAATGACTTATCAGTTAATTTATTAATCAACATGGCACATCACTAAAAAATAAATCTAAAATTCAATTGTGGAGAAAATTTCTTAAACTTTTAAAATTTATAGACTATATTTTCGAATTTAGAAACGAGGACCAAAATCTTATCAAGCAAACCTATAGATCGATGATCAAGATTGCATTTGAGCTAATAAATTAATGCTAAGAGACAAGTGATGAAAAATAGAAAAGAGGAAGAAAAAAAATAGAATAAGAGAAGCGCAAACTTGCTTTAATATTGATTTGTACACTGGCCAAGATTATACATATAGAACGGTTAATTCCCATGCCTATAAGAAAAGGTTAAAGAAAGTAAAGCTATGATAACCAGCTTATGTTCATAATTAATTAGCTAGAATAATTAAGAGAGGTAAAATCTGCATATGCAAATATTATTCTGAATTCCTGGCCATAGAGTAAGACCATCACGAGTACCACCACCACACTTAATTAAGCCTGCAAAAAAAAAAGTATACACTATATATCATCGTGGACTAATTAATTTAGCCAAAAAAATCGTTAAACTAATTAAGAATTGCAAAATTTTGATATAAAACGAGTTAAAGTAATGGGGTTTGAGATTTGAGAAGTAGTTGAAGCTTACTCGCATGTTATTAATTATGTTGAGGTGGTGGACCTTGTGTAAGTGGAGTCCTTCGAGGACCACCCCTTCCCATTGAACTTAGATTCTGCACACAATATACTCAATGGTTTGAGGAAATTAAATGGTGTTCGTACTTTGGTTGGAGGAAAATAAATAAAAAAGCTATAAATAAATAAATATATACATACAATGGTTTGAGTAGATGTGGATAGTGGTGGATCTGCAACCCCATCTTGCGAGCTTTTCTGGTTGCTGCTTGAAGAGTAATAATGATCTTTTAGGGCTACATTAGAATCAGATGAACATGCATGAGGTTTGAGTAGTGATGTTGATGAATCTTTCTCTTCTTTGGTTTGTGTAGACTCAATACCTAAACACCTCAAAAAAGTTTTGAAAATTTCTTCAAGACAATAGCATGGATGGTAAACATAGAAAGCCATTGTTTTCTCTTCTTTCTTAGTTGATAATCTCTTCATAGTTTCTTCCATGTTTCTCAATTAATCTCGTGTGCTTGGTTTTACTAAATTTTAGTTTCCTTTACCATACACAGTACTAACTTATATATAAATCTGGTTTTCCAAAATTTCTTTGTTTAGGATTTTAATTGAGTCAAAAAGAAAAAAGAATTTTGATTTTGATTGATACTGGCTTCTTTAATTGAGATTTTATCATTAATAGAAAAATGAGCATAAATATAGAATATGATAATATTTTATGCTAATATATTTTAAAATATTATTTTTGGTAAGGTCATTATTTTCTATTTTTAAAAGTAATTTAATGTAGAAAGGAGTCACCGTCATTAAGAATGAAATCAAGTTTTGCTAAAAAAGAAAAAAAAAATCAACCTACTTCTTTATTTCTAACCAACCAAAATTAAGGATTTTTGTTTTACTATCAGAATGTATCCATATAGATTAGACTCTTTGAGCTAATATATTTTTTTGAGCTAATATAATTTTAAAAATTATTTTTGGTAAGAAGGTCATTATTTCCTATTTTTAAAGGCAAATTAATGTAGAAAGGAATCAACGTCATTAAGAATGAAATCAAGTTTTGCTAAATAAAAAAATTAACCTACTTCTTTATTTCAAGCCACCCAAAATTAAGGATTTTTTTTTACGATATGAATCTATCCACATAGATTAGACTCTTTGAATATGCTACAACATTCTTTTTTTAATACAAGGTTATATTTGCATTTATATAAAAAAAATCAATCTTAAAATGAATAAAGATGAAATCTATGATTCGAATTTAAATCATAGATTAAGTTTACGTTGATGCGTTAATTCCTATTTTATCAACATAAATATATTAAGTTTACTTTAATGGAATTACATCCAAGGATATATTGGCAAAAAAGAAAAGAAAAGAAAAGGGAGAGTATACTTTGATGGAATTACCATTATACTGTGTTGGTTTTGTCACATTATATTTTGAATTAAAAGTAGCAGGTCCCGATGTTGGACCGCTAGAATCTATGATAGTGCATTTGAAAGATTTAATTATTATTTTTTGTCAAATAGTTTAATGGTCGGAGAAATTCACCTTAAAAGTAAAATAGAGGGGTATCTGGGGTTTGAACCCCATCCCCTACATACATAATGCATTATCCTTTACCAGTTGAGCTAAGCTCACGGATACATTTATCTGCATGTATTTTGCAGGTAGCTCAATTAATGCTGCCAAGCACAAAGAATTGAAGTTATTAAAACGATGCCACCTACTGCTCCAAATGAAAATGTCAGATGGTAACTACCTTTCCATTCTCTAAATAAATTAATGGATTTATTTACCAACGAAGTTTGTCTAACCAACCCGGTGTTACACTTGCGTTTGTGTGACAAATCAATATTTAAATTTTGTATCCAAGAAAATCATGTCTCTTTGAGTTTAATAATGTCTTGAATAAGGTTATATTCCCTCCGTCCTAATTTATAAGCAAAAAACACAAATTCACATTTATTAAGAAAACAAAACATAGTAGTTTTAGATATAATTTTGTGTGTTCTTCTTGAAATAAGTTTCATGAAAAGATGTAAAAATAATTATTATTGGTTAATAATTATGGAGAGAATAGAAAGGAGAACAAATTGAATGCGATTTGCATTTAATTTTACTTTGGAAAAGATGATTTTTTTGAAATAATACAAAAGTTTGTCTTTTTTGCTTATATTGTGGAACAAAGAAAATGAAATTCTTTTGCTTATAATTTAGGACGGAAAGAGAAATCAGAAAAGAAAAAAATACAACTCATAAGAACTTCTATCATGGAAGACTCATATCATACAAGATGTTTAAATGGATTATACATGTGCATATTATTAATTTTATAAATTTTAAAGTTAATACGTGATAAATATCCAGTGAAGAGGAATACTAGCAACACACACTTTTCAACACACTCTCTTTGATTGGTTAAAATTCACATGGGTCTCATCAAATCATGTCGGTCCCATATAAATTTGGTGGGTCGCATGTGAATTTTAACCAATTAAAAAGTGTGTGTTAGAATGTTTGTTACTAACATTTCTCATGACATCAATCCAACACCTTAAAAAAATTACTAAAAAAAGTGAAGAGATTGGATACTTTCAAGATCACCCTTAGAAACATCAAATTTTTATTCATCACGCAACAAAGGTATCTAAACATGATGTTAGATGAGTTAGACATCCACCATATAGTATTTATTAAAGGAAAACTCTTTTTAGTCATTATGGTCTTTATTGCACCTAATCTATTTTTCTATTACTTCTTACTGGGATTATCTTGGATGATGAGGAAGGATTAATTGGAAGTGTATATTTGATCAACATCCAAGTGGCTTCGATTAAGCTTGCATTTGACATGCATGAGTACAAATTTTTCTAACCATATAACTACCAATTTGGAAGTATGCCCTCTAACACAATATCATTTAATATTGCATAATCTTTGTCCGTCTTTTTGTTCAACGGAAACAATGTGTATTACCTTATCCCGTGAGCTTAACTCAGTTGGTAGGGATATTGCTTTTTATATACAGGGGTTGGGTTCGAACCCTAGACACTTCATTTCTCCACGATTAAATTGTGTGAGCTCTAGCCACTAGGCTACTTGACCATAAAAAAAAGTGTGTATTACCTTATAGAGAAATGCTAGCAACCCTCACTTTTCAACACTTTTTCTAACACTTACCTTATAATAATGTTAACTCCATCGGCATGCATATAAGAGTGGGAGAATGAAGCTCATTATATGTGTGCAAGGTGAATACTAAACACACCCACTGTATCACTAAAACTTACCTATGGGTTCAAATTACAGACATGCTTTTAATAAAGAGAACTATATTGTCTCAATTATAAAAAGAACCAACTAAAACAAACAAGAGCATTACTTTTCCAACCTTATTGCCTTCTCGTGCGCCCTGCAAAAATTTCAATGATACACCTGGTTTGGATTTTGTTTTCCGGACCAGATTGTTAGTGTTTCCAGAAAATAAAATCCGAACAAATACGATATGAATATTTTGTGTCTTTCTATGATGTCAAGGGTCTTTGTTGACCGTTATACGACCCCTGCATAAGCTGCAATGCAATTGCAGGGGTCGTATGAGCGGTCAACAATGACCATGACACCACAAACACTCCTAAAAGCTACGTAAAAAAACTAAAAAGAATTGAAGAAAATGTAAGAAAGACGGTGAAGAAGAATGAAGGAAATTGTAGAAGATCCAAACATTTTTATAGCCTTAAATAAGTCATAGGTCTTAATTACGGTCAAATAAAACATGTTCCACATTCAAAACCGTCAAAAAATGCATTCAAACTCCACTAACCGGCCTAACCTTTGGTGAAACGTCACCGGCCAAAATGTTACTGAGGGTTCCAGATTTTATCATCCAGAATGCATGAAGTTATTCCGGATTATAAAGTCCGAACTGCACCAGATCCTTTAATTAGATCGTTTTCGTTGCGAATGCCTTGGAAAATAATAGAACAAAGGTACATAACATAAATAGAAGCAACATAAGACAAATAAACAGTTAAAAAAACCATAATAACAGAAATATTGAATCTTTTGGGAAGGTGTTTTCAAGAGGATTTCTTTGAGTTAGATCTTGCTTCCTTGCCAAATGACATATTCATCTGGCAGACAGCAAGATCTAACTCATACCAACCTCTTGATATTTTTGAGTTATCTATCAATCAATGAGGCAACAAAGAGTATCTATATATTTTTGACAGCATGCTGAGGATCTTCATAATGCAGTCAAATAAATAGTAGTCTATTTGCGACAACATTAGAAAGATCCTCAGCTTAATGACAAAAATTTGCATGGTTTTCTTTGGTGTGTTTGTGTGTTTTGCTGGTAATGAAGCTGAAAACCGGAGAGGGTGTATTTTATAGAGGTCCTTGGATGTTGTGGACCACATAAACTCTTGGTGTAATGTAGTCCATACAAAAGAATCCTATGTTGAAGTATTCCGGATTTCGTATTCCGGAATATACTTACGCCCTATGTTAATCCAGATTTCATAATCCGGACTGCATGTCTTTGGTTATTTTATGGATTAAATGAACATCTTAGACGTAAATTAAAACATAATGAAAGTTTAAACAATATATATATTATTCAAAACATAATGCAACAACTTAATTCAACAACACATAACTAACACACAATTAAAACAACATAAAACACGCGATTAATTAAAACATGGCACATTATCACGGATCATCTAAACTAACTTCTTCCTCCTCTAGTCCCTCCAGCAGAGCCCGGATCTCTTCGTAGTTCCTGGGCTGGTGCAAACTTTTCAGAATTTGTTCAGTAGATCTAATCAACAAAGCGTCCAGCTTGATCGGTCCTCTAGTACTGTGCTGACCAAAGACAGAGAACATGGTTCTCACGTCGTCGCCGTTCGCGAGTTTCATCCGGCTGAACCGAAGAGATCCGGTTGAGTCGGACAATGGACATCGATATTCAACACCGATCACCCTCCTCGTGTCTCTGTAGTTGAGTTGACGGTTGATTATCCATCTCATCCTTCAGCCCGGAGAGGGTGGCATCGTTGCGAAACCTAAACCGATGGGGTGGTGTTCCACTGTTGTAGTAGACTGCCGCTAGCTTGGTATTTAGATAAAAGCCAGAGAATTCCATGATTTTTTTTCTTGGTGTAGTTTACTTGTAATGAAAAGAGGGACCCCTATTTATACAGGTATTTGGGCGTTGTGGACCACAAAAATTGTCGGTGCAATGTGGGCCACACAAAAGAATCCAATGCTGAAGCAATTCGGATTCTAAAATCCGAACCGACACTCACCATACACAAAGTCTCAAGTTTCCCTTTGGTTCACGTCATAATCGTATTTTTCCGGAATATATAATCTAGAATCCATGTGTAATTCGGATTATATATTCCGGATTGCACCAGAAGTTTTGGCTAGTGGTCTGCACCATAAAGAAAACGTTTTGCAAACGTTTTGGACGGTGGTTAGCTTTATAAAACGTGTTTTTTCACGTTTTTTTGACTACCATTAATGGTTTTTCAACCCTCCCTTTCTATTAATACCACCTATCTCCCCCACCATTTCTCACACAAACCTCTCCCACCCTCTCCTCCTCTTCTCCTCTTATACAACGATGTGTTTTCATCGTTGGCCTTTCATAGAAAGAGACCTCTTTGGAAATCCATCAAGGGTCATATGATCGGTCAACAGGGAAGGGGTCAGTCTGGGTGTAAGTTTGACCATCATGGTCTCTTGCTCCCTAGAGGCCCCTGTGCCCCCTCTGTCTCCCCACCAATAGTGAAGCTAATGGTACGTCCTCTCAGCCGGAGCCACTGGTATAGCTTACCCCCCTTAGAAATAGTTTTAGGTTCTTATGTAATAAAATTAGGAATAGTTTTAGGTTCTTATGTAAAAAGCTTCAACATTACTGTAATGCATTATTCAAATATCAATAGAATGAGATGTTTTTATCTTTTTGTCTTTTTATTTATGTTTTATATGTTTTTTTGCATTTATTTACGAATCTCAAAGCTTAAAAATGAAAAAGTTATGGAAAAAGGCCGCTCCAGATTTTAAAATCCGGATACATCTGGTAAATTATAACAATTCAATCCGGAAAACGAAATCCAGACCAGGGTAATTTTGGAAAAAAATAGGGCACGCGAGGGAAGTCATAAGATGGAAAAGGTAAAACACAACAAACAATGTCTAAAGTCTTACGAACTTTATTAGACTCCTATTAAGACTCATAATTAGAAACAAACAATACTTAGAATAGCTTATCTTCCATCCATCTCCATTTGGAAGTCCTCTTTATAAGTTGATAAATTTTCATATACTTCAAAAATAAAATTGACGGATTTCATATAATTTAGAGGCTACATTGTGGAGATGATAAAAGTTTAGGATTAAATTAATGGTATATTTATTAAAAAAAACAAGATATTAACTTATTGTGACCAACGAAATTCGTCGATAGGAGTCAGTTTTACTGCATTTATCTATACTATATATAAAGAAAATACCTCATTTCAGTTCTTTTGGACTGATTTTTTTTCTTTTAAAAAATGCCTTCAATTTTGAATACAAACAACTATATGAGCATATTTATACTTACTTTTTCATTAACTCAATTATATCCTTAAACAATTTTTTCTGCGATAAAGATCGTTGTTGATGTCATTAAGAAAAAAATTAGATTATATTATATTTTGTTAAATAATTTAGATTATATTTTTGTTATGTTGTTGGTGTCATTGAAATAAATAAATAATCATGATTAGTTTGGTTTGTTATAACTTGAAAACAACAAACATTTATATTTTTAGTTTTAATCCAAATCAAAATTTCATAAAAAAACACTGTTAATAATTTTCAAACGTTAACTCATTAAAAAAAGCGGAAAAACAGGCACGTAGTGATATATAAAATTAACTTCCAGTGACAAACAACATCTTGTTTGTCACTAAACTCTTTTTTTTTTTCAAACATTTTATCGGATCTTTTGTTATTTTTTTAAAAAGTTCGATAATTAGAAAGCATTGACATTTTATTTCCGGATCTTTGGTATTTAGAGGGGTAGAATGAAGGGCAAAACAAATTTATGTGTTTTGGGTAGTAAGAGTACAAATAAGGGGTACGAAAGAATTTTTCATGGTTTTCTTTGTAAACTATAATATAATGTGGGCTTGAAGCCATAAGAATTGAATTGACAAAATTGAAAGACTATTACTTTTCTCATTTCCTTATTTCTCGCACACCTTATTTTTTTTCCGAAAATGTTCTTGAGATTTTCGGATTTCTGAATTTGAACTGAATTTTTCCTTTGTTATGGGATGAAAAAAAATGAGTTTTTCACCAATTTAGATTTTATAATCCAAAAACTTCAAAAAATAGGGCATTTTTTTTTTCTTTTCAGATTATAAAATCCAAACACCCTTTTTTCAGGGGGAAAATAGTTCGGATTATATAGTTCGACTGTATTGGCACAAATTTTGAGTATGTTTGTGACATGGATAACCAGTTTAAGGATTATATTAATCTTCCTAACTTTCATCCTTCTGTTGTAGGTCAATGTTAGTTGCTCTTGGTCAAAAATCCGATTTTTGGGCTACTTGATCATATTGCTTAAGGACAATGTTTATAAAACTTTATAACCCAAAAATTAAAGTAGGAGTTCAAACAGGAGTTAAAACGGGATAAAAGACAACTTTTCAAAGTTCTTTTTCTTTTTAAACAAAGAGAGCCTGGGCCCGAGAAAAGGAAAAACTACAAAGCAACTGGATAAGGAGTAGAAACTCCACTAACATTAGCTAATAATATTTGACTAATCTAGCTTGGACAAGACTAAAGCAAACACCAGGACTCCTTACTATGACACCCCGTATTTGCTAGAGCATTCGCTCATAGATTAACTTTATAATACAAATGACCTCCCAATCTGATTCTAACAAGCTCCGAATTTTCTGAATTAATTGCCAACACACCACATTATTTGTCTTGCCTCCCTTCAAATTATTTATGACTGCGTCAAAATCGATACAAAGTTCCATGGCTCGGAACCCCCTAAACTGAGCCAATTGTAACCCTTTGAAGACCCTCCATATTTCAGCAATGAATGCATTACACACATCAATAAACTTATCAAAATCACATATCCAATTACCATCAGAATCTCACGATAAGCCTCAACAATCTGACTTCAATTCGACACTACTTACACCAATCGTATTTAATCTAACCCGTCATTATCTCAAAATAAATATGTTTTAGAAAATTCAAATTTTATGCAAAATGTATTTGTCAAAGAAAAATTATGGAGAATGTCTTATTACAATCCAAAAATAGAAGAAAGGAGGTGAAAAAACAAAGTTTAAAAAATATTTAAATTTGATTAAGGTAAGGTAAAGCTGTTTTTATTTTCTGATTTGTAAAATGTGAAAGGAGTGAAAAAAAAAGAAAGAAAAAATAGGTGTTGTGGTGTTGAAAACATCAGTCTAATCCTAATCAACCAAAGAGAAAAGACAATTGGTTTTTTAAGGGGCCCCTCAACAAATGTATGGTGAATGAGACCATTTGGTATTTTCAACACAAGTCCACAACATTATTTATTTGCAATGCATGGAGTTCAAATTGAAACAAAAATTAAAAAATAGAAAAAAAATGTACACACACGTGGAACTGGGAAAGTACCCTTTTACCAAATCATCCACTTACATAAAAGTCCAAAAACTAGTGGGTTTGGATATTATTGTTATTACTATTTGATTTGGAATTTAATTGAATCGGTGGGTTGAGTGATAGAGAGATTGATACATGTTATATGTAACTAGGAATATGTCTCTTTCTGAAAACACCACAAACTTCAAGCTTAATGTTTGTCCTCTTGGTTGGAGGCACCGTATATCAAACATTTATCATTCACTCTTTTTTATATTAAAAAATTATTGATTTTGATACTACATGACTTTTTATTATATTTTCATACACAACAAGGGTATCAGAATTAATTATTCTGTTTTGTTCACTTTAACTAACTTTTTGCTAGCAATTTAAAAAGTGTAATTTACTAATGGAAACACGATAAAAATACAAGCAGAAAGAAAATAATTGATTTTCCTGTTTAACTAGTCAATATTTTTTGTCAAAAAATAGTTTGACAGATATTTTACCACTGTTCACTAAAATTATGTATCCAACAATAATAACAATACGTTCGTAAGAAAAGAAAAGTTAAGCAACTATAATAACTTTTTTTTAGGGAAATTATAATAACTATGAGCTAAAAAAGTTAGTCTTAATTATAAATAGAGTTTAATTTATATAGTCATTGTAAAAAAAGTTTTATATGCTTTAACATATCATTTATACTTGCTAAAAAAAATCATTTATTTGTGAATTATTTGCTCTCTTACATTTATTTATATCTTAGTTTAATTTGTTATGTTTTAAAAGTTTTATGTTGGTCTCTTGCGTTACGAAGTTTGTATAAAGTTGATCTTTGTTCTAAATTTAGAGTTTGAGTTTAAAGCTTAACGCCGTCTAGAACTTGTGAGATGGCAATGGATGAAGGAAAATTTGTAATAATTTCTAAATTTCACTTCATTGGATGAATATTGGAAAAATGAAGAGTGGAAAATTGTTAGTGATAGCTAAATTTTACCACATTAAGGCTCTCCGATTTTCAAATCTTATCATTACATTTTTTTTGCTAATCTTCGTTTTTTAGGGGAAATAAGCTTTAAAAATACGAAGTTCAATCAAGATATAAGTAAAGTCTAATAAAAAACTGTTTCATTCAAGAATCGAACTTAGGTTCTCCCATATGATTCCTTGTTTTATGAAGTTCATTAGTCACTTAAACTAAATCACTTGGTTTTTAATCATCATATATCTTTCCTTCATTTTCATTATTTGCAACCACCTAGTGTTCATACCAAACAAAGTAATTGTGGACCATAGTTGAAGTTAGGGTTGGCTTGTGATCTTGGAGTTTGCTCCTCTAAATGTATCGGGTTTAATTCCCTCTAATGTCAATTTCGGTGGGTAAGTCCATACACAATTTTGTTATGGCTTTAAATGGGGCTCCCGCAAGTGGACTGTGGAATTGATCCCCCCAAATTAGTCGATTCTTTGATCGAACACCGAGTTTTAAAAAAAAATATTGTGACAAGTGCTAATAAGATATACCATCCAAAAATACTTTCAGTTTATATCAAACTCTTGTTTTTTTTTTATATACTCTCATTTTGGATTATGGTAAGACGTTGATAGTGAAAAGTTTATAAATATTATTAGTGTAAGTATTTTTAGTTTTTACTATATGTTTTTTTAAATATGTATTTAATTATATGACCTTATATCAATTAATGAGGTATGACTATGCACATATTTATAATCTATTCTGTAAAAAAAACAAAAAAAATCGCGTATTTATAATTTATTAAATATTGACGTATGCAAAAAAAAATAATTACATCAATAATGTATATAAATTAAACTCAAAATTTATACTATTAGCACGCTGCTATGAATCACGTGTGGTAGTAACATGTTTGAGTTGCTCTAATGGTATTGGCATATATTTTTAAAGTTTGCTCTTCTTGAGATCTTAAGTTTGATTTTTCTTAATATAACTTCAAAATCTGATAAAAATCCACAACCGTTGTCTAAACAAGAGAATTATTACTCTGTAAAATATTTACAACGTATGGACTTCTCTCACTCTCACCTCAATGCCCTCGTACAACCACACTCCCATAAAGCAAATATTTAAACCAAGACAGATATAAGCTTAAAGTGTTACTAACCGGTGCATCTTAAAACAAAGAACTTAGGTTCAATATACAGCGTTGGTTTTCCCCTTGCTTCACCAAACTAAGCGATGTGGGACTTCTCCAATAGCTAATATTTTTTAACCTCCTTATTTATTTAAGGAACTTGACAATCAATATCCATCTTGATTGTAAGAGTTTCATCTTCCGCTTCCATTATCTATACTGGTAGAGATCTGGCAGGTGTACCAAAAACTATCGAAATAGTAAAGAAAAGATCGTATCCACGAGGATTGTGTTAACTTCACTAAAACAGTAGCATTATTACTTAAGATGTGTAAAAGTTATTTTGGTTGCCCTAGGCAGTAGATTTGGTTTGATTGCATAAAATTTTAAATAACAGAAAGTAAAGATTTGATTAGAAAATATGAGAAAGATGAGATCAGGTCTTTCGAATCATTTAAGTTTCCCTAATTGGTATACTGCACATATTTCTTATGAATGATCCTCTAGTTTCATGATGGTTAACAAAATAGCCCTAATCAATCCCTTGACCTATGACCCTCTTCTCCGATTACAACCCCTAATTTCTTAGATGGTCTAATATTCTTTGAAGGTTTTAAGAACGCTAACTTAATATCGCAAATAAACGATTATCCATTCCTAAACTAACCATGTTTACTTGAACAATTCAATTGGGTCTAAGTTGAAAGTTATGGTCAGTAGTCATTCATTCTCACTAAATCATGTTTATAATTGAATAAAAACTAGATTGCCATTCACAATAGATAGAGTTTCACAACAACATGTTTCAATTAGGGTTACAAAGAATCATCTCAGACTTAACCTCTAAGAGATTTAGCTACTCATAATCGAGTTTACAAATAGCATAATCAATATAGGAATTAAAACATACATGAACTGATAGAAGGTCGAAGAAATCGCCATCCTAGCCGTCTTTAAGTCTCAAAATCGCACTTTGTTCTTCTCAATTCGTAACCCCTGTTTTCAGAATAGTCTTCAGCTTGAATAGGCTCAGAAATTTACCCAAATTGTGTCACGTTTTAAGTAAATTGTGACACATTTTTACTTTGTGTAACAAACAAACTGAATTAGGGTTTCTAGAATCGTGTCACGTTTTTGCCATCGTGACATGTTTCTACCAATGTCGAGAGCATGTTTTTGGCTCATGAAACCGCGTCACGTTTTAGACAAATCGTGACACGTTTTTGCTCTTGCTTCATGTCTTCAATTTTTCCTGTTTTTTTCACTTTATCATGCTCAAACTAGCTGTGAACTCCAATAATCTTCAGAAAATTACATTAATATTACGTAATGACGAGATGTCATCATATACAAACAATCATAATCCACCATAAATAGTATATGTCACTTGAAACTGAACCATTCCAAGAATTTCTTCACGTCAAAATCTTCTTTTGGGATATGATGGTGATCTTATTTAGAAGATATACTGTGTCCTTATGGTAATGATATTTTTGCTATACCATGCAAAAGGGCAATGGGATAAACGTCTAGGACCACTAAGAGATTTAGACGTCACATCTCCACCTCAAACCTTAAGGCATAGGTATATGGGTCTCCTCTCTTATATATCCAATATTTCATTTATTTCTAGTCGATGCGAGACATAATCACTCACACTTGAAACTCAACTATCTCGCTCTCAAGTGTGAGTCACTCACATCACTAACATGATCCACATGGATCGCACTCCCACTTCACCATCTAGCCTAGCTTGTTAGTATTTCCCATTTTCATCGTACGAAGATAAGGGTAAATGCATTTATCTTGAAAGTAACATGATGGGCTGCATTTAGTGCTAGTGCCCCCACAATGAGACTTTGGGTCACAACACGAGGTATATATAGTACCTCCTTCTTGACACGAAATTAAAGATCACGATCGAAATCATTTTATCCATAGAAAGCAGTTCCGAAAAAGAAAGTCCTCGTTGGCCAAATTGGAAAATCTATGATTAAAGTTGTAACATGAGAAGCTCTCCTCCATTTAAGCCCCTAATCAATAGTCAACAATGTTGAAGAATACAGGATAATGTGGCGGAAAGGATACAACCTAGCTTGCACCTAAACTGTTTTAATTAACGTGGCTAACACAAATTGCCATCTTGATAAAGAGATTTGGTATCAAAGTCATATGTATTAGGCTTTTTTAGACTGAAAGAATGAGGCTCGAACGCGCATAATAATGCAGGAAGAGACGTTATTCGCAGCTATACGTGTAACAATTTCATCCTTGATTAATATCAAATGTCTTTTTTTACTCCTCCAGTCTTTTTTTTTTTTAAGGAACTCCTCCCGTCTTATATATAACAAAATTTTCAAAAAAAAATTTTGGTAAAAAATAAGAAAATATCACAATTTTTAAGTGTATTTAAAGCTTAAAAGACTTTTCTATCCCTTATTTAATGTTTGTCATTTTAATATTAATGAGTATATTTAATGCTTCACAATTTTTTATGAGAGTATATTTATAAAAATATACAAAAAGTTACGTTGATTAATGATTATATTGGTTTTGATTATATTGTGATATGAGAAATATTAACTAGTGTTTCATGGTAGTATTAGTTAAGGAGATTAATTTTGCATTGGAAAATGATGAAAAATAGAATGTTTTACTTTATGAAGAAAAAAGTTGTTGTTTTTCATAAAAAAAAATTCTATTTTAAATTTTCTTAATTAGTGCTCTGAGACATCGGTTAACATGACCCTTGTTGTATTTATACATACTTTGAAATGTTTTTTTTTTAAACTCGATATCCGATCTATGAACCGACTAATCCGAAAGGACCAATTCCATCGTCCACTTGCGGTGACCCATTTAAAGCTAGAACGGACTTAGTCCACCAAAATTGACACTAGGGAGAATCGAACCTGAGACCTTAAGAGGAGCAAACTCCAAAATTTCAAGACAATCACTGGGCCAACCCTAAATGGGTTACCTACTTTGAAATGTTGGTTTTTGTACTTCATTTAAATTAGGGTTTGATCCGCCCGGATGCCAATGATACTATGAATATGTCAAAATTAAAATATGCTAAATAAATACAAATTTTAGGAATAAAACGTGGCCTCATAATTAAACACAAACACTGTGCAAAATGTGGGCTCACAGTAAACCTATAATTCCATAGGGGTCCCAAATTCATAGGCTTTTTCTTAGTAAAAAAATCAGGCTTTCAATTACATGTCCTTTCCTAGTTAGCCCTTATATTCCAATCAATACACAATTTCCTCCATTAGGAGTGCATGCATCATTTTGTAGTGCAACCAATCGTATTTGTTTTTGTATAAAAAAGGTATGATTTACCAAAAGAGAGAAGAACACGCATGGCAAACAATCTCAAACATGCTTTATCACTTTTAAGTTTTAACAATAAACATCAGGACATATAGAATGAATATTTCACAAATGATATCTCATTAACGGCGCTAATTGAAGCTCTCCATTTTTCTCACGATCTTCTGCATTGACAATTGTCAACCTATCTAGAAATAGAAATGGTGGTCCGATATGGCATTGATTAAATAAAACTATCATGCATGAGAAAAGTTTTCGTTAATAAAATACCCATGAGAAATTGACATTGAACGAGTTAAATTATCATGCACATGATAAGTTTTAACTAAAAAAAATTCAAAACTAACTCAAATGCAAGGCATAAAATGTTTCTACAGTTTAGAATATCACCTCACTTAAAAATCTACAATAATATTGAACCCTTATCAGCTAAAATACACATGATAAGTGAACATTGACTAAAGTTTCAGAAATAACTAAAAGACATAGGTGAGGTTGACATTGATTTAATAGAACTATCATGCATGAGACAAGATGCCGTTCATCAAACTTCAAAATTGACTAAAATGCACCCAACAAATTGTTTTCGATGGAAAAACAATATCACTTCAACAACATTCCTACTATTTAACTATCATATTGCTTCAATTATACAATGATACTGAACCCTCTTCAATTATCACATTGCTTCAATTTTATTTTTTTTGACAGAACATTGCTTCAATTATATGAGTTGATAACAACATATACGAGATGAGACGTACTGTGCTTGATTAAATTTTAAAAATTATTATTATACATAGGAACGGTCACCGTTACAAATATATATATATAATTATTACACACGGGGAAAGTTGTCGCTGATCATATTTAAAATAATTATTATACACCAAAAGATGTGTCGTTGTTAAAAATCCAAAAAAAATTATCAATCATGGAGCAAACTGTTACTGGTACAAAGTTTAAAATAGATTATACATGGGACAGGTTCTACTTAATACAAATTTTAAAATAATTATAAAACATGGGATAAGTTGTTGATATAAATTTTAAAATAATTATTATACTCGAGAAGTGTTGTCGTTGATAAAAATTCAACAATACCTATTATACACAGGACAAGTTATCACTAATATAAAATTTAAAACAAATATTATACACGAGACAAATTGTTCATAATAAAAATTTAGATAACTACCAAACATGGGTCAAGTAGCCGTTGATAAAGTTTTTAAAATAGTTTGTTTATTAGAGATTTTTTTTTTTAAACAATCATAAAATATAGGAAATTTTGTCCATGATTAATATTTTGAAATAATTATTATACACGGAGCAAGTTGCCGTTGATGGAAATTTGAAATAGTTATATATATTTTTTCGTGAATAACTAAAATGCATGGGAGAAGTGGATATTGACTAAAATTTCAAAACTAACTCAGATGCACAAGATAAGTTGTCACTTACTAAACTAACTTCAATACACGGAGCAATTTGTTACTTATAAAGAATTGTTTCTTCTAAAACGTCTATACTATTTAGAATATCACCCCGCTTCAATTCTACAATTATATTGAACCCTCATCAACTAAAATGCGTGTGATAAGTGAGTTTATACTAAAGTTTCAGAAATTACTAAAATGCATGAGAGAAACTGACATTGATTAAATGGAACTATCATGCACAAGACAAATTGTCGTTAATAAAATGCACAAAAAAGTTGACATTGATTAAATTAAACTAAACTATCAAACACTTGAAAAGTTTCGGTGATAGAATTTCATAATTAACTCAAACGCACCGGATAATTTGCCATTGACTAAACTAATTCTGATACACGGGACATGTTACAATTGATACAAAAATTTATAATAATTATATTACACGGGCCATTTTGTTATTGATATAAATTTTAAAATAATTATCTTACACGGGACAAGTCATCATTGATACATATTATAAAATAATAATTATATACAGATTTTAAAATAAGTGTCATACACCAGAGAAGTAGTTAGTGATAAAAAGTTTAATAAAATATTATACATGGGAAAAGTTATCGCTCATACATATTTTAAAATAACTATTATGCACAAGACAAGTTGTCATTGATAATACTCATTAAATTAATATTTATTTTTTACAACTTATATATATATATAATATATGACACTAAAATAAATCACCAACACCGACGGATACCCGTGGGGATCATGGGTATCTTACTAGTATAGAATGAATATTTCACAAATGATATCTCATTAACGGCGCTAATTGAAGTTCTCCATTTTTCTCACGGTCTTTTGTATTGACAATTATCAACCTATCTAGAAATATAAATGGTTGTCCGATATGACATTCATGTTTTGTGAGAGGTGATTATGGCTTTGAGTTGTTGATCTTCAATCAATAATTCTTTTTTTTTTAGAGAGAATGATGTATTTGCAAACACTGCCAACGGTAAAATAAAAATGTGTTAAACATGCAAGGTATTTAAGGCTGACAAATGTGTGTATACACTATGAACTAACCTTTATAGTGAAGAATAAACTTTTTAGCCTTAAACCCTTACCTAGACATTTGTCTTTGGCGGACACATGTGAATAGATTATGACAAGTTAGCCTTGAATTTGATATCGATGATTCATATAAGTTTTTTCAACCTCAATTCGGTGGATTTATGGAATGTCTTTATTATTACGGTCCGTTCATGCGTTTAGCTATGAGAGATGAGCTGGTTTGTGAGTCCAAAACAATATTTATTTTACACAGATGATAATAAAGTTCAAAACACGATATCTATAACTACAAAAATTATTTTTGTACACGGATGATACTCGTAACTTTCGAGTCAAAATTCTCTCTATTCAATAGTGTTTCGATTTCTTTTATTTAGAGAGATAAATATACAAAAAAGTTTGAAATTGATTAATAATAGTAAGACCTACTTAACTGTAGGACTCACTACATATTTTTTTTGTATCCATCTCTCCTTAAATGATATTGTTCATTTATTTTTAACAAATGAAGATGATCTTAACTCGTATATTTCATCGTTGGCTTGTCTTTTATTATATTGGCTTACTTTGTTTTTTGAGAGGGCATTATTAGCTTACATTGTTCTATTTATTGCTTAGAATTAATTTTGTTTTCATTGAAAAAGTTCTCTAAAAATTTAACTATAAATAATCCAAATACTAGAGTAAGTTATAAAATTAACATTAGTAAAAAGGTTATCCCATCAACCGCAATTAAACAAATTTACTCAACTTGTAATTAAGAACCATAAAAAAAATCAAAATTTTATTTTACTCTTTAGGGTAAATTTTTTCATTTGTTGCACACATGTTATTAGGCGTGGGCATGGTTTGAGATCAGGTACGAATATAAGAATACATTTTAAGCGTGGCTAAAGAAATAGCATCCGAAATAATGATAGATTTTTAATATTTTATACTTTAGCAACTGAATTTTCGGTCACTATTTTTGTCACTAAACGTGTTAGAGATTGATTTTTACTTTAACAACTGAATTTTTAAGCACTATTTCTGCCACTAAGCATATTAGCGACCAATTTTCACTCCTTAGCGATTGAAAATTAGGTCACTAAAGAAAAATTTCAATTTTTTACAAATAATTCATGAGTTAGATCCGCCTTATTCGAGATGAAAACTGAATCGAATCGAACTGTTTGTTAAATTTAAAATAACGGAACCGATCTGTTTGTATTTCAAACCAAACCAAACCAAACTATTATAATGGTTCGGTTCTATAGTTCATAACAGAACCATAAAAAAATCAAAATTTTATTATTCTCAACCGAATATTTTTTTTAACAGATTTTTTATTATTAGTACCGTAGAAAAAATATATTGAAAAATAATAATCAAATTTTGGTACTTTTTAAAACCAAACTATTATGAACCAAATTGATGAATCATGAATTGAATTGAACCGAACTGTTCCAGTTCAATTCTAAAACCGTTAGTAACGATTCGGTTCAGCAGTTCGGTTTAGATTTTTGCCCGTAATTTTTAATCATTTTTTTTAAAGAAAAACTTTTAATCAACTTGTAATGACTTCCTCGCGATGATTTTAATGTTTGAATCTCTGACAAGTAGTGACATGGCAAGGCAAATTTATCTCGGTCCACACCTTATTTTATAAATATTTTGAGATTATTAAGGTGTATATTAGGTTATGAAAAAAATTGAAATGATTTAAGGGTTGAATATACAACTTAATTGAACACACAAAATTATTCTTGCACCTTTGATTATGTGAAATATTTGGTGTGCAAAAAACAAACTAGTTTTTGCTAGTATTCATCAAGATATGCACTCGATTGTCGTGAAAGTATTTTCCTAACTTCATCTTGCATACAAAGCTTTTGGTACTAATTCGTTGGTGACTCCTATTCCCACTCCAAGGATAGTGAGTTGGCACTATGAGGACGGGGACACCGTAATTTTCAATGTTGTGTTAGCAAGTGTTTTGACAAATCCAGGAAAGACGGGCTATGGTAGATTAATACGTAAGCACGATGTAAGTTTCCTTCTTGGTTTCATTGGTAGCGTGGAGATCTCGAATATTTTACATGCTGAGATTCAAGCGTTGTTGACTAGTGTAAAGTTATGTTAGGAGATAGGTTATAGAAAACTTGTGTTTCTCCAACTCTCTTCATGTGGTACAGTTGGTGATGAAGGACATCTAGAGGTTTCATCATGACACAAATCTCTTAGAACTCATCCAAAATTATCTTGTTAAGGATTGATTTATTTCTATTCAGCATATCATTCGAGAAGGGAACTCCTGCACTAATATCCTTGCTAAGTTGGCAGCTAATAATTCAAATTGTCTTGTTACATTTGATGAACCTCTCAAGTATTTACCACATGCTTTACTATGGGATGCCTCAGGTGCTTCCTTTTTGAAGGACTTATTTTTTTCTTCCTTTCTTTTCATTTTTCTCGTGTAACAAAAACAAAACACACATAATTAATAAATACTTACGATAATGGTTTTTGTATTACACGTGTTTACAATATTAGAAGATAAAATAAGAGCAAACTAACTAAAAATAATTTACAATAATAAGATAAGATATCTTAAAAAATCTTATAAAATGTATGTAAAAACGACTTAAATGATTAATAAACTATTTAAAATAACGAATCTTTAAAAAAAAATTGAGTTTGTTTCCTAAATGATATAACGATTATCAACGATACTTTATTTATCTTTCAACTGAAGTCTAAAATATTTTTGATAATCGAAGAGAAACCATAAAAAAGATAGTAGAAATTGTAAGATTAAATTCACAGTGACAATGCTTGTTACTACATGAGATGAGATGAGGTTAATACATGTGAAGTGAGTAAGCAAATGCAATGCTAGATGGCATCACCCCCAAAAAGAAAGTAACGTTGGACCCACCAAAGTTTGACCAAAAAAACGGGGTTTTGCCCCCCTCTCCATCTTTCAGTCACGTCACTTTCCACGTTATAGCGCCAATACATTTTTGACTGCGTTTTCGTGAGCTAGTTCGGGCAGCGGTCACCACCGTTCGGGCACCTCACTCTCTCTCTACTTACACTCACTCTCTCTCTCTCTTCTGTGCACGCCTCCATCAAAAAGATAACAATTTACACTCTGATAAAGAAAGAGTGTTTCTTCAGAAGCTATAAGCTAGCTAGATAGAAAGTGAAACGGAGAAAAATATCTTTTTTTTTATTTATTTCTTTTTTTATTTTGTATATTACTATAATTTGAGTTTAGAAAATAATTAATAATTAATAATAATCATAATAATAATAATTGAAATGCTGTAATATACTACTTTTTGGTTTTAATAACAAAAAGTTTATTTTTTTATGAGTTTATGTTTCTGGGTCAGTCCAAAAAAGGTGTATTTTGACGAGATCGGGTTCTGGGTATAGTGTGGTAGATAGATAGATTCTAATGCTTCAAGATTTCAACTGAGATTTGGGGGTTAGGGTTTATGCTCATTTTCATTTATTGTGCTGGTGGTGAAGGTGGTTGAAAGGGTTTGTGATGTTTTATTATTATTATTATTTGGATCTGAGGTTATTTACTACTTAATCAAATGGAGGAGACAAAGTTCTGTGCTTTAGCTTTCATTTGTGCCTTCTTTCTGTTGCTGCTTCATCCATTATGGCTGGTTTCTGCTAACATGGAAGGTTTGTGTAATTTTGTTTCATTTATTGTTTTGTTAAGAAGGGAAATGTTTGAAAACATGTTTTGTTCTTTTGTTTTTTTGGTTGTTGTTGGTTTTTTATTTTAATGTGTTTGGTTAATGAGTTTGTTTTTTATACTTGATTCATTGTTCTGTTCTGTCTAAAGGGTTGTGTTTTGAGAATATGTGTGATGTGTCTTTTGGTCTTTTAATTCCTTTTTGTTTGTGGATTTGTAGTTGTATAATGTTGTAGAATTTATCAGATTGAACCATCATTGTTATTTAATTGATTTTTGGATAATAAGTCCTCATAAGATTCTACTGTTCTTTTGACTCATGTAGTGCCTTTTGAGGAAAATGCTTTCTTGCTTGCTATCTTATCATGTTTTATGCATATTAAGCAATGAAATAATTATTCGTTTGTGTATTAATAATGTCAATCATGGAATTTGTCACACCTTTTAGATGATTCTTCATACTTGTTTGGTGTTTATTTAGCTAAGACAGAATGATTTTGAGACACATTGTGCAATTTCTTACTGCTTTATTAGCATTTAAGATTGCAATTAAAGATGATATTTGTTTTGGATCTGGTACATAAGCTGAGCTGGTTTTTACTTGATTACTTGTTCTTGTGTTTTGAAACAGGTGATGCTTTACATAACTTGAGGACAAATTTACAAGATCCTAACAATGTTTTGCAGAGTTGGGATCCTACACTTGTTAATCCTTGTACATGGTTTCATGTAACCTGCAACAATGATAATAGTGTCATAAGAGTGTAAGCTACTTGGTCCTTGATATATCGTCATATATATGCTAATGCTGTTTCAATAGCTTTTCAAAGAAGATGAATTTTCTAATGTTCCTCTTGTTCTTTCCTTTGGTTTGATGTCAGTGATCTGGGAAATGCTGCTTTATCGGGCACACTAGTTCCACAGCTTGGGCAACTCAAGAATTTGCAGTATCTGTATGTTGTTATGCCTTGATACTTTGATGTTCTAATGCTCTTTTCCTTTTATCATTTAGTTTTCTAAGGGATTGGTTAATGAAGTGATGACAATTGCTTTAGTGTTCCTGTTTCTTTGATTTTTTCGATTTGATACTTAAATCTTTTTTATAGTAGTTGCATGAGAGTTGTTTGACATAATGGAGAGTTGAGCGTGTTTCTTTTGAACTACTAGTTCATTAAGTTTATCTGCCCACAACTCCGTCCTGGTTTTAAGTGATTAGTCTCATTGTTTCAATGTTATGCGGAGCAAGATGTTTTTAGTTTCACCTTATCACTTTTATTTCAAAAAACACATCCTTTTGTAACTGGATTACTCTTGTATGGAAAAAAGGTCATGTTCTTGAAACAAATTGTAGAATTGCCTGACAACTTTACAGATTGTTTTCTCGTGAAGTAATATAAAAGTTTTATTTGATGCTGATTTTACAAAATCTTGATTTTAATATATTATTGTACATATTTTTTTATATATGTATGACAGGGAACTATACAGCAATAACATCACTGGTCCTATTCCAAGTGACCTGGGGAATCTTACAAACTTGGTGAGCTTGGATCTGTACCTAAATCGGTTCAATGGCCCTATCCCTGATTCATTGGGCAAGTTGTCAAAATTGCGTTTCCTGTAAGTGTACCTATTGTTGATTGGTTGTTCTATATTCTATGCTGTGGACATGCTTTAAATTTGATTTTTGTTAAAAAATTCTTCAAACTCAAAGATCCTTATTTGCTTGTTATATAGGATATTTGTTGGTATGTTTGAGAAAAGAAATATGCTATCAAGATAGATATTAATACTGTTTTCTTGGAATTGTTGTCTAAGGATAGCCGGCTTAATAACAACAGTTTGATGGGTCCTATTCCCATGTCACTGACTAATATTTCAGCTCTCCAAGTTCTGTGAGTTATTCTTTATCTCAAAATTTGTACTTTATTATATGTATATCCATTACCAACATTTATCTCATTTTATTCACCAAATGCAGGGATTTGTCTAATAACCAGCTCTCAGGCGTGGTTCCCGATAATGGTTCCTTTTCGTTATTCACTCCTATCAGGTTCCTACTGAACTCTGTATGTGTTTTTAGATTGATCGGTTCTGCTTGTAAAACTTTTTCTGAACCGGCTTCCTTTCTGCTTGCAGTTTTGCAAACAACTTGAATCTATGCGGACCTGTTACCACGCACCCTTGTCCAGGCTCTCCTCCATTTTCTCCACCTCCCCCATTTGTCCCTCCACCTCCAATTTCTGCCCCAGGTAATCTTCTTTATGCTGCAATTACTCTTTTAATTCTAAAGGTGTTTTCTTACCCGACTAATCTATTTTTCATAATGGATGTGTATGCTTAATTGCAGGAAGTGGCGGTGCAACTGGAGCAATAGCTGGAGGAGTTGCTGCCGGTGCCGCTCTATTATTTGCTGCGCCTGCAATTGCATTTGCATGGTGGCGTCGAAGGAAACCACAAGAATTTTTCTTTGATGTTCCTGGTGAGAGATCCTAGTTGAATGGCCTACTACATTGGTTGAAATCATTACATGGATAGAATATAATTTAAATTCCTTCCATACATTTGCAGCTGAAGAGGATCCTGAAGTTCATCTTGGGCAGCTTAAGAGGTTCTCACTGCGAGAGTTGCAAGTTGCAACAGATACTTTCAGCAATAAGAACATTCTTGGAAGAGGAGGGTTTGGCAAGGTGTACAAAGGACGTTTGGCAGACGGTTCACTGGTTGCTGTCAAAAGATTAAAAGAGGAGCGGACACCTGGTGGGGAGCTTCAGTTTCAGACTGAAGTAGAGATGATCAGTATGGCTGTGCATAGAAATCTCCTCCGTTTACGTGGGTTTTGTATGACACCAACAGAAAGGTTACTTGTTTATCCCTACATGGCTAATGGAAGTGTTGCCTCCTGTTTAAGAGGTAGATCTCTATTTATACATTTTGTTTATATATGTGCTCAACACAATCTTTCAGTCCGTATTGATTATTATTGTGATTTTGTGTTTGTATTCTCGTAGAGCGTCCTCCACATCAAGAACCACTGGATTGGCCAACAAGGAAAAGAATAGCTTTGGGATCAGCAAGGGGTCTTTCATATTTGCATGATCATTGTGACCCAAAGATCATTCATCGTGACGTGAAAGCTGCTAACATATTGTTGGATGAAGAGTTTGAGGCTGTTGTGGGGGATTTTGGATTGGCAAAACTTATGGATTACAAGGACACTCATGTTACAACTGCTGTTCGGGGTACAATCGGGCATATAGCTCCCGAGTACCTATCTACTGGCAAATCTTCAGAGAAAACCGATGTTTTTGGTTATGGTATCATGCTTCTTGAGCTTATCACGGGACAAAGAGCTTTTGACCTTGCTCGACTTGCGAATGATGATGATGTTATGCTGCTTGATTGGGTATGTTCAGTGCAAATACATATCACTCTGTTTGTTTATTTTGGTTTACCTTTTTAGTTTATTTTCATGTAACTCTTGAACAATTGTGCACTCAACTGAATTTGTTCATAGGTAAAAGGACTTCTGAAAGAGAAAAAGCTTGAAATGTTGGTTGATCCCGATCTTAAAACCAATTACATAGAAGCTGAGGTAGAACAGTTAATCCAGGTTGCGCTGCTATGCACGCAAGGTTCACCTATGGACCGGCCGAAGATGTCAGATGTAGTGAGAATGCTTGAAGGCGACGGCTTGGCAGAAAGATGGGATGAGTGGCAAAAAGGGGAAGTTCTACGCCAGGAAGTGGAATTGGCACCTCATCCCAATTCTGATTGGATTGTTGACTCTACTGAAAATCTACATGCAGTTGAATTATCTGGTCCAAGGTGACATTGTCACAGTAGTAATGAAAAGAAAATTGAATGGAATTATTTGTGATTTTTTTTAACTAAAAATTTTCTCACTTTTTTTCTTCTTTTTTTGGTTCCTTTAAGTACCATATCCTAATTACAGCTATTGTAAGTCCAGTGTATTATTATATTCATTTACATTTGTGCATAGGGGTCGCTTTGTCAAGTTGAAACTTGTAGTATCATCTGCTGTTGTTTGATGAAGTGATGTTTACTTAGATGACTCTTTTTGTATACCCTTGTTTCATGCTTTCAATCTACAATCTATACTACATCTCATTCTTATGTGACCATGTGATCGGTTAGTATGTATCACGATTTAATCTGAAGACATCAATCCAGAAACAACCCTTAAGCTAAAACTAGTACCAAAACAAAGCTCATTATTTTAGGTAAAGACAACATGTTGTTGAAACGAGACAAAAGATGTTATCACTTTTTACAAATTCACAAGCATAAGTTGGAGACAACTTGTACCAATTTATCATAGTGTTCCTATATTAGTTTAACATGCCAAAATTATTTATAATTAGCGAACATTGGAAATATCTTAAGAAGGGTGTCACAGGATTGTTATTATGAAAAGGAACGGCAAAATAAGTAGAATTTGAAATAACTAGAATCAAAATAATATACTTATTGATAAAGCTTTGTTGTAAATGCATAACATAGCATAAGTTCAAACCTTAGATTAAAAGAAGCTCTTAATGTTTCATGTATACTTGGCTTGGTAGCTTTGAAGCTATCACTTCTGTTTATCAAAACTTTCAAATCCTTTACCAACCGAATGGAAACTATCGTCACGGAAATGTAAAGGATGGTATATTGAATTATATTCCTTCAACCATGAACGTTATTGTTCCTTAAAAAAATAAGTTCCACGGTTCAGAACTTTGACCATAGCTTATGTATGTTCTTAAAAATATTTACCGTCAAATAAGTTTATATGAACTTTTTCTCAAAAAAAGTTTATATGAACTTGCACAAATAGTATTAATTATATATGGTCTACGACGAATAAACAATTTATGTAGTTTACAATGTAAAAAAACTTGTATAAATTAATGCGTTTTATTCATTTTTATTCACAACACAAAACACCTTATACGGTCAAAATGAACTCTAACTTACTATAGTTTACTACAACAAGGGAAATCTAAGTTGTTTAGGATCAATGATTTCATGTTACATTGTATGATTTAAAGGAACAATTGGATCTATTGAATGATGTTCTCAACTATTGACATACAATATCGGTAGTTAGTGTTGAATATCATCGTCCGTAGATCAACCCATATGGACGTGTGATGAAACTTTAAAACAACTATAATGTGAGAATCATGTCACCTTTACCTATAATTTGTCTGAATTTTGAAATCCAGTCATCTAAAAAAATAGGGAGGTTTTGTAACTTTTTTAAGTATCAAAATTTTATAATCGGAACAAAAATTAAAGTATCTAAGAAGTGTGGGTCTGAAGTAGTAGTTTCTCACCCCCCCTCTCTCTATTCTCTCCTTCTTAAACCCTAGTTGTCACCCATTTCTTCTTCTTTTTCTTGTCAGATGAGTGATTTAGGGTCAAATTTGACCCAAAAATCACCCCTCCGAGTTGTTTTTCCTTCTATCGTAATTGAATAAGTGATTTCACATATTTTATGTTTTCTTTCGGTTTTTTTTTGTGATTTTGTCGTCTCTGAACGACTCTGTTTGTTTTGATTTCCTGTCTTTGTGCGGTGTGTTTTTTTATTTTCCGTCTTAGTGTGGTGTTTATTTGATTCAGGTTGAAAGATTAGCTTTGAGCAAGTGCAGATCTGATCAATTTGAATATAGTCATATTAGTAGGTATATGTACTTGAATATAGTCATATTAGGACCCAAATAACTCAATTTTCTCCCATGAACTATTTGGGTCAATGGATTGGTTCGATCTAAAACTTGAGATAATGGGTGTAATCCAAAAAACGATTCATAAGTGGTTGTTAATGGAGTATTAGTAGGTATAGACAATGACTTTGGCGTCGTCAACGTTGCAGATCCAGAGACTTGAATATAGTCATATTAGTAGGTATATGTACTTTGCCGTTTTATGCTATTAACATGGATGCTGTGAGTTTGTTCACAGGTTCATCATTTTTGTTTTTAGCGAATTCAAATTTATATTGTATCGATGTACTCTATCAATTTGAATGAATATCGTTTATTTATGTAAAAAAAAAAAGTGTGGGTTTGAAAATTAAATTCACTTTGATTCAGTTAGTGATAATAAATCTAGACCGTTTGTTTATTTTAAACAGGATCCAATGGCAAATATTTATTGAGGCTCCGTGTTATTTTAATTGCCAACTTAACCTGAAAATCCATTCATTCAGTGGATTGAACACTACCAGACAGCCGCCGCCGCCGCCGTCTCAATTCTCAGGTGCGTCTTCTTCAAACTCACTCTGCAACTTCTTCGCTTATTCCTTTTAATCAATTTTCTCGCTATGTAGTTAGTGCTTTCACTTGTGTAGTTTTCCAAATTCCACTTAATTCACAACACTCTTGTTGCTTTTCCCACTGCTTCATATTCTCCTCTTTTCCAACTTCTACAGAGCTGAACGAGTTTACTGTTTGTTTATTTCGTTCTATAAGGGGCATGATAATTAAGATTTTAGTTTATAACTTAGTTATTCAATAATTTTCTCTTACTTTGTTTTTCTTATAGGTTTAGAGACTTTAAAATTTTACATTGATACTTTAAGCAATACAATGAGTGATCCAAATCATCATAGTGATGATGAATTCAACAACGATGAAAACGAAGACAACAATGATGTTTTCATTGATGACTCTGATATCATCCATGAAGTTGCCTCCGACGATGAACTTCTTCCTGATGCATCTGACGACCCCGATCCTCCTGCCGCCGGTCCTCCTGGTGGCCCTCCCAGTCCAGGTGGCCTACATAGTAACAACGATAATTTTATTTCAGTGTTATATTCAAAATATATTTGATACTATATTATTGTAAATATTGCAGGTGGTGGTGGTGGTAGTAGTGGCGGTGGCGATGACGTTGATGATGATTCTGTGCATACATTCACTGGTCATGATGGTCAGTCTTCTACTCTTTTTGTTTATGTTTTTTCTTTTGCCGTACCCGTTTAATTAGGTTGGCCTGGTGGTGAGTGTTTGGAACCTTGGACTAGTAGTGTATTCCTCTCTAGGTCTCAGGGAGGTTTTAATCTCCTCAGGTGATAATTCTTTGTGTTGGGTCAGTCCTTAAAGATATTTGTTCTAGCTTCAATGGGCCTCGTTGTTGGACGGTGGGATTGCTCCCCTGGATTAGTTGGTCCTTAGGCCAGATACCGAGTTTTTTTTTTAAAACAAAAAAGAGGATTTTAAGCAACTTATATTTCATCAAGTATTTTATTAACTGATTTGCTATTATTATTATTTTTTCCATCTTCCTTTTCACATTTTGAAGTCACACAAATCATATATGTGCATGGTGTGGTGTTAGAAGGAATTTGTGATATTTTTTAATGCTTTCTTGGATTCTTGTGTAGGGGAGTTATATACAGTTGCCTGCAGCCCAACAGACGAGGCACTGGTGGCAACAGGAGCTGGTGATGACGTAGGATTTCTCTGGAGGATCCTTAATGGAGAATGGGCTTCCCAGCTTAATGGTATATATTGTTTTCTTATGAAAGGCAAATATTAGTGGTTAGTTTGTTAGGGGGCTGGAGAAATTTTAGTAACCGAGATTGAACTCTGGACCTCCTACATTGAACTCCTTCGATGTTTCAACCCATACAGTTGGGTATCTGCATAATACATGGCTATTGATGGGTGGATTCTTACTATTTAGTTTAATATAAGTGTGGCATTGGTATGATAATTGGTAAAGTCAAGTTTGTGTTTCTTGCAATCACAAAATGAGTTTGTTATTAATCTTGTGCAGGTCATACAGATTCTGTATCGAGTTTAGGGTTTAGCCACGATGGAGCGTTTCTGGCATCAGGAAGTTTTGATGGAACTGTTAAAATCTGGGATGCATCTGGAAATCTGAAAGGCACGCTTGATGGTCCTGAAGGGGGTGTTGAGGTAAGATTGTTAAATATTTTTTTTTGCCTTCTGTGCTTTTGATAGTTTCTAATTAGTTGCCGTTAAATCTTACAGTGGCTCAGGTGGCATCCAAGAGGAAACGTCCTCATTGCTGGTTTTGATGAATCCTCCTCAGTGTGGATGTGGAATAGTAATCTTGACTTCCTTATGTCGTTTAATGGTCACGCTGGTGGTGTGACCTGTGGTGATTTTACTCCCGATGGTAGTAATCTATCTTCATCTTGGCATTCAACTGTTATGATTAATATTATGCATTTTTACATTTTTTTATTTCTTTTCACTTGGTACCTTAGGGAGAACAATATGTACTGGTTCTGACGATGCAACCTTGAGAATATGGAACCCAAAAAGTGGAGAAAGCATTCATGTTGTGCGAGGTACTGTAAACTTCATTTTCTAGTGTTGTTGTTGTATATGAATAATATGACTAGTTTAATTATTAATACCCAAAATTACAATATTAAGTTTAAGATGCTTCGAACACCGGCAACACCACCTCTACTGTCTACAAGAGAACTTCTAATCTTTCTCGTTCATATATATTTGATTTCTTATATGAAAGTAAAAGTATCTCTCCTTGCCTCAACTAGAATTTGAGAAGCGAAGAAGTGACAAAAAAGTGCAAGAAATTAGGATAAACTCTTGAGTATTTCTGTAGAGTGAATAACAAAGATGTATCTCTGACAGCAGAGACTAAGAAAAAGACATACAATTCAACTGATATGTTATAACCGATAAAGAAAGGAGTTAGTCGTACAGTAGGTAATAATACAATACAGTGATCTTATAGTGAGCTAGGCATGCTGCCTTATTACAAAAATGTCGGCCACACAGTATTACAACTACTCTTTAACATGCCACCTGGCAGGGTGAGTGAGCAAAGGAAAGTCGGTATCAGAAACCCTCCAAGGGATAAATCTCTGATTAGATAAGGCTTTAGTTGGCCACTAGTGGCTTTCTTTGACCATCAGAATATTATATTATGTCCCAAGAAAACACAGACAAAATGTGGATCTTCTATCATCCGTTTAGATGCCCAATTCTCATCATACTAAGAATTTAAAGGGGGACTGAAATGATGATGCTGGCTGAAAAAAGAATGCATGAATTCTTTAATAAACCGTAGAATTCTTTTGAAAACCTTCTGATACTCCTCTGGAGGCTGGGAGTAAATTTGACAAGCCTTGTAGAGCAAATCTGATATGTATCCTTGTGATGGCATTGAACTGCATGCCCCAACAATAGATCTACATAAAGTACAATTAGCTACATAGTCTACCCATACTTGGAAAGTTTACAGTTACCTTCCTTTTCTGGACGATCCCAAATGTATTTAGCTTGAGATAAAAAGAGTGAACCGTCATTAAGTGTTTTACTTCAATTCCTAGGATATTGTCCAGCTCACCTAGCAGTTTGTGAGAAAGATGTGGGTTAAGCTTGGTTATGATTTTCTGAATTAATGAAAGATGTGCTGTGACGACACTAGGTGTGAAAAGAGAGGGATCACTTTTGTTAGATTTGAAGCCTAGACCCAAGAGAGCATATGCAAGACTCTCAATCCAAACCCATTGTTGTGTGTTTGAGGGCATACAATGCTTTATTACTCGTAACCGGGTAGTTGTTGTATGTATACTTCATCTAGCAGCCCATATTTACATCCCGTTTGCTGGATATTGCCAATGATGAGTGAGTGTCAAAGTGAGGAGTATGCTAATGGTGACTGACTTTACAATAGAGGAAAAGTCTATGAATAATCGGAACCTGATTGTTGTTGGAAACCGTTTTGCCTCAAGTTGAGCCTTATACTTGGTAAGTGCACTATTCATATTCTCCTTTTCCTTAAACACCCGTTATGATGGCACTGCAGATTAGGCCACCCATTATGTGGTAGTGAACATGTATTACAGCAGTGTAATCTATCCAATACCTTAAGAAAATGTGGTTGATTTTGTACTGCTTATTGCCTAGACAAGGCACATTGTCTGCCAACTACCCTTTCTACTAAGGTTTATGTTAAACCTTTTGAATTGGTATTCAATGATTTGTGGAGCCCCCCGCCCATGGAACCCTCTTGTTGCTGCTACCTGTATTTACTCCTGTAGATTCCTGGATCTATTATCCATGTATTCACTTCTGTAGATGCCTGGATCTATCATCCAAAACAGAAACCTTGCACTCTCATGGTCTTACAACAAAAATCTCAGAGCTCTTTAGACTATTTGGGCGGGGAGGGGGCTCTTACGTTCAGACCTGTCCTGGGAATGTTGTCAAATCTAGGCATGATTATGTCATAACTTGTATCATCAAAAAAGGAATAGATATGTCTTAGAAACGGACCACAACCTTCTTGCTTATCAAAAGTTTTTTTTTTTTTTGCAAAGTTATTTAACAAATTTTGGGATCATCTCTAAAGCTTCCACTTTCCTTATCAATATCAAGCAAGGTCAACATTAACGAAGTGAAATTGAGAAATATCCTGGCACGCTCACTATAGCTTCATAAAAAATTCATGTCAAATTGCAGCATGGTCGATTTTATATAGGCTCAAAGCAATAATTACAAAAAATATACGAGATATTGTCCTTATTTTTATGATACGATATGCCTTTACGATAAATACAAAGAACAAAAAATATTTTCAACACTCCCTCTCAAGTTGGAGCATATAAATCATATGGATCATGCTAGTTACATATATAACTGATTTGTGTACCTCTCAAGGATTTAGTGAACACAATTGATCATTAAAATTGACAAAGTTGTGATGTGGCCCAATTTGATCTTCTCCCTAGCAATGTGCCAGTCTATCTCAATATGCTTAGGGTTGGCTCTCCATAGGCTCATTTCATATTGAGAGAGAGTGAGAGAGAGAGAGACAAAGGAGACATATGGTGACACCGTGTTTTGGAACTACACACCAGAGTCAATTTTATATTGCCTCAAAGCAATAATTTCAAAAATAACTGTAGGAGATGCTAACCCTGTTATTTACATGATATGATATGCCTATACATTAAATACAAAGAATGCAATATTTTCAACACTCTCATTTGCATTTTTCGTTAACCTTTACTTTTATAGGTCATCCATACCATACCGAGGGATTAACATGTTTAGCAATAAATTCAACTTCAACTATCGCTCTTACTGGTTCTGTGGATGGATCTGTTCATATTGTGAATATCACTACAGGAAGAGTATGTATTTTCATTGCGTTTGATATTTAATGTGCTATTTTCTATAATCAACTATTATTTTTTGTGCATTAGTCTTTGGGGTATGATGTCTCACTATTTTGAGAATCCTTTCATGTGTCTCTAGCTATGTTTCTAAAATTTGGTACACCAGAATGTTGAGTCTCACATTAGATGAGATATTTCCTGAACCTATGTTTATAAGGGAAAGACATCCCTTCCCCACATTAGTTTCTAACATATTTTCACGAGTCAGAGTAGTCTAAAGATTCTCAATTCTACAACTTGAAATCAGCTGCTAGTTTATCCCCAATATGATTAAAATTGGGATATTGTGTGTCAAAATCGATTACATTATATATGGAGATGGTTTATTAGTTGATTTAACAAACTGATTAATCAAAAAATATCAACAAAAAAAAAATTGAGTAGTCAAAAGTTTGGCTTGGTGGCTCTGTGATCTAACAACACTATGAGCTCCTTGAGTAGGTAATCAACCCAACTGTTTTTGGGTCTTATCTCATCGGAAAATATAATTATTAAGAATGATGTTCTTTTGTAATGTGGTCTGTGTAGTACTGGAGCAAGACTGCAAGAGCTGACTAACCAAGGCTCCAAACTTTCATCACTTATCCTTGTGCTAGTTTGTTCCTTTTGTCTTTGCATGCTGCAACTTTATTTATGTAAAAGGGTTTGAGCATATAAATTTAGCTTTCTGCTTGGTTTCTAAGAAATGTTGTATCTTGATGACAGGTTGTTAGTACCCTGCCTTCTCATTCAAGTTCCATTGAATGTGTTGGATTCGCACCAAGGTATGTTTTAGGACTAGCAAACTATTCATAACCTGTGTGTATGTGCATTCGTGCACATTTTCATGTCCATGTATGCTTGTCGGATCATGCATGTGTATGGTACAAGTTTTATTTATTCAAAGATTGCTCGAGCCTCAACGAACAGTGACATACTGGAGAGATAAATAAGAAATGTAAATTTGTCCCGCGTTATAGAGTTACTGTCATAAGTAAAAATAGTCTTGTCAGTGACAAGCAACAAAAAATCAGTGTCCGTTGATGTTTGAAAGAAGTAGGGTTTGTTGTTAATAAATATGAAACAGAACCAAGTGTCATGACTCGTAAATAACCGTCAGTAACTTTGTTCACGGTATAACACAAATATCAATAGTAATTCCATCTCATTCTCAAGGAATGATAAACTGCAAAGTGACCTAAACCTTAAATATGAATAGTTGGCATAAGTGAAAATTATGGGCATCTTTTTATCATACTTTGAATTTCATTCGTTTACGATATTTCAACATTTCAATAACTGCATTTTTGTCTTAATCTAATGATGATTTGGACCTTGTACTCCTAATTAAATATGAGCCCTCAATAACTTTGTTCCTTAAAACTGTATGACAGTGGTTCCTGGGCTGCAATTGGAGGCATGGATAAAATGACCATCTGGGATGTAGAGCACTCCTTAGCCCGAAGCATTTGTGAGCATGAGGTTTGTTGGAATCTTGCTTTGTGCAAGTGACATGCTTATGCATTAGAAACTGAATGAACTTTGTTTACTAGCATTCCTCCTCTCGTCGAGTAGTTCTAACAACACTCATTCTAACATGTTTTTCAACACTCATTTTCTTATGGGTAAAATCAGGTGGGTCCCATGACTTTATGTGGAGCCCATTTTCAATATGGTGAGACTCATGTATTTCAGTTAGTAAAAGAGTGAGTGTAAAAAGGTGAGTTTTTGAGTGAGTGTTGTTAGAACTCCTCATGTTCATGCATATCCTATTGTATTTTAATTTGGAATTGTGAATCTTACATCTGATGAATGAAAATTTTCCATTCTCTGAGCAGTATGGAGTGACATGTTCAACCTGGCTTGGCACATCGTATGTGGCTACTGGATCTAATGATGGAGCTGTGAGATTATGGGACAGTCGATCTGGTGAATGTGTCAGAACATTTAGAGGGCACTCTGAAAGCATTCAATCTCTTTCTTTGTCTGCTAATCGCGAGTACCTTGTCTCGGCTTCTTTAGATCATACAGCTCGTGTTTTCGATGTTAAAGGAGTTTGTTAAGCAAAATCGTTTGTTTGATTGCATATGATATGGGGTTGTCAATCATCTGATCAAAACCCCTTTTTTGGGCACACAGGCATGTATACGTCCTTTAGGACAGCGGGCGTTCCTCTACAGAAGCCAGATTGTTATTTTATGTTATGTTGTGGTAGAGTCAAAAACTGTTGCATAAGGTTTCGAATTTTGACGGACCTAGACATTCTAGAGCAGAAATTTGATTGTCTTTTAAGGTTATATTTCCTTTTTAATATTAATTTTGAATGAAATTCATACTAACACAAAAGTTTTTTGTTTTATGGCGATGGGATTCATACATTGTGAACAATTCATTTTTACAAGTTAACATAAACGATGTTTTTACTTAAAAAAAATAAAATAAATCAACTCATGTGTAAATTTCATATTTTTTAATGAATTTTTACATAGATGTATAGTATGTTATATAATCTCTCGAGTTTCGTAGCACTTAGGTCCTTAAAGTTAATTAACAAGTTGGTTTTTAAGTTTTTTTACCAACGAGGTCCTTTAAGTTATTTAACCTTAACAATTTGGGGGATTTCAGATCTTTAAAATGGAAGTTATTCAAGGCCTAAATGTTACAATTAATTAACTTAAAGAGACTGAAGTGTTACGAAAAATACTTAAAAGACTTAATTGTTACAGCTAATTAACTTGAAGGATCTAAGTGGTACAGGAAAAAACTTAACCAATTAGCTACAACAGGGCATAGCGAAACGTTTACAGGTTTTGTTCCAAGTTTCACAAGAGTATTAAGCATTTTAAGTAAGGTATTTAGGGCACTTATTAAAACAATTTTTTTAGATTCGTTAAAGTTTTTTGGGATAAAAATCGGACATACTCTGACCTCAGTATATATCACTTAATTCGATAAATTTGATATGGAATTTCTGGGAGCTTCTTCTCACACTCTATCTTCATACTAATCGAAAATTGCTTCTGTCTGATGGGGAAAAAAAACCCGAATGGATAAATCTTGAGCTCTGAGGGGGTGTGTTATGTTTTTTATGAAATGAAAATTATGGAGGGTAAAGTAGCTCTCTAAATTTTTCAGGGGGGGTGTACCAGTGATATTTTATTCGCTGGTTTATTGATCATATACATTATTTAGAAGCCCGTGAATAGCCCACGAATACTATCATTGAGCTGATGAGTAATTTTGGATTTCAGAATTTTAATTTTAGGGTAGTCAAGACAATATATATATATATATATATATAACACATTCTCTTATATAATTTTATAATATACACCATATTATTTTGAAAAACAATAGAATTTGAATCTTAAGTTTTACAAATAAAATCCCACATCTTACTAATATACAAAGACAACCGGTGTATGTTGTTCTTTAGACAAGTAAGTAGTTTAGTGACAAAAAATTTACACCCTTAAGATGAATAAATAAAAATTTAGAGTTTGAACACCGATCCCTACATACTAATATCATGGTCAATTGAGTTATGTTCACGGAAGACAGACGATTGCCTTTTCTAAATTGTCATGACATTCTAAGTTTCTAACATGTATTGACCCGTGCTTTTTAATGAAATGAAATAGTCTTCGTTCTTTAAAAAAAATCAGTATGTAGTTTTTGTTTATATTCAAAATCCGATTCAGTGTCAGTTAATTAGTTGTGGATGAGAATTTAACGTAGTAAGTAACAACTACCCCAACTTACCATAGACATTCTTCTTTTACTATTTTATTGCATTCCTAAAGTCATTTTTAATCTTTTTTTTCTTCTTGTTCTATATCTTGTCAATTAGAATACTAATTCAATGTATATAGTTTATAGAATGTCATAAAGAGGTTGAAAGTGACAAGGCCATAGACAATGAGCCGTAGATAGAGTCGCATGGCTATTTAAAGTTCGAATACGTGCGTGAAATCTCAAATGGCGGGTAACGTGCTTTGAATTTGGCAAATTCTATGATCAAAATATTAACAAGTTGCATATTATCCAACGGCCAACTCAATCCAACAATAGCAAGTTGCAACTTTTAAATTTCCCACTTGCACATATGATATGATAAGTAATTTGACATTTAACTACACCACTACTACATTTGTGTTTGGAAGATTTTGTCAATATTAACATGATTATGATTTATGATTATTACAGCAGGCACCGATTATTTAGTGATTGGTCAGGACAAGAAAGAATAAAAATTTCATTAGGAGTATTTTTTTTCCTTCCATATATGTCCATTGTCAATGGTCGTTTTTTTTATTTTCTTTTTCTTTAGAATATCGTCTACTCCATTGTTTGTTGAGATAAATACTTGTTTAGTGACAAACTCAAATGTAAAAAGTTTGGACATACTCACACAAATAATTTTTTTTAAGATAAGTTTGTTTAATGATATTGAATGATGTAAGTAATTTATTTATCATTTACTTTTTTTCATTGTTGTGTATGGTCAAAAAATTTATTCATATTTGTATCTATGTAAAACTAATTCGTTTGCTAAATAATAGTATCAGCAAATTATTTTGTGATTAGTATTTGTTTTCTTGAGTTAAAATTATTTTTTGATGATTCTTAAGTTGAGACTAATACCTTTTAAACGGGTTTTTGGAACTAAATGTTAGTTGCCAGACATTTGGCCTCTCTTCTGATTTGTATTTTGTTTACTTTTTTATTCGAACAATATTATTGACTAATTTCTTTTGTTGTCAATCTTACTGACCTTTTTTTAATTTTTGATGAAAACTAACATAGATAAATTAAAAAATACAATCATCACTAAAAAAATTAACGTGGAAAACCTTTAAATCAGAGAAAATTTAAAATCGTTTTAGAAAACCAAATAATAAAAAATCTCCAAACAAGGATAAGCATAAAGAAAGAAAAGAAGTCGGAGTTTGAACACCGAACACTTCATTTATTTACTTTACGGGTGAATTTCTAACGACTAAATTACTTGACAAAAAATATTATTTTATTATCATCATACATTTTATCTCCAAACCCTCTTACACAATTTTGCAAAGAAAAATTGTAAGCAATCTCAAATACATACAACTACCCAAACATTCAATACACATTCAAAAGATTGGAGTTGTTATGGGGAAGAAAACTAAAACTAACTCTTCATATTTATAATAATTTTCTACTTCTTTTTTCTTCAAACTATTCGACGTGAGATTTGGATGAATACTCATTTTGTCACAACATATTTTCTTTTCAGCTAAAGTCTCATGTTTCTTCATTGAGGAATGCTAGCAACACTCTCTTTTGTGCACTCTCTCTAGCACTCACTCTTTTATTGGGTAAAATCATTGTATGTCCCACCATCATATGTGAGTTCCATTTCCAAAGTGTAGGTCCCACATTGATTTCACCTAATAAAAGAGTGAGTGCTAGAGAGAGTGCTCAAAAGAGAGTGTTGCTAGCATTCCTCTTCTTCATTTCATCATCAACTTCACCCTCACAGTGTGAAAGATCATTCTCATGACTAACCATATTTGGAGAATAAGCGTTCTTCAGCTTTTTAAGTCTTCTCATTTAACCTTTGTAGATCCTCCATGAATTTTGGACATTTAACTTGTAGATGAACTAACTTTTCATAGCAGTGGCAATTATCATTACTCATATATCTTGATTGAAATCTTCTACTGCGTATATCACCATACTTCTTCTTTTCTTGCTTACCTTTAGTTGCTAATATTTGATAGTCTTTGAGAATATTTATCACCATCCATCATACATTTATTCTCCTACGACGTTTTAAATGATCTTGGTCATGCATGCAATTGATATAGCTTCCAAAAAGGGTTGGACCTCTCTTTGGTTGGAACAAATTTGCAATTAGTTACTCTTGCTTTAAAGAATCATCGTATATATTGTTCTTTAGAGATTAAGAAATAGATGGTTGAATTGTGTTCAGTTAACAAAAAATATGCATTTAATTATTTGACATATCTGTGCAGACAAGATTGCTTCATTTGGGTTGCAGAATAATGGTTTGATTTGGTGGGTGGGACATTGTTGGAACAATATTAAAAAATAGTTCAAAAAGGTTTTTTTTTCAACCATTGAAGAAATGACTAAGATGAGTCGTAGATCAGATCGCTCTCTTTAAGACATTTCATGCTACTATCAAAAATTGTGTAAGCAGACTATCAACCATGTCGTTCACAAGATAAAACAACCTAGTTACAATTGTATCAGATTTCTACTGCATTGTAGGTTCCGTTTTAGAAATACATTGTATATGTGGTACTTAGACCATTCTCTATATGGTTCAAGACCACTCTAACTTCCAAAGGGACAATCAAAGGACTTTTTTCAAAGGGATAAAAAGAAAGGGGGAGAAGTTGGCTTGGAATTACGTCGAGGAGAAAGAGGAATAATAGATAAAAACACGTTAGTTATTGTGTTTTGATGAGAATAAAAGCGATGGAGAAGTGCTCTTCATATAGGCGAGGAGCTAAAGATCAACTACAAATCCAATGGCTGAGATTATTTGATCGTTATACATTCACTAGCTTGATCTCACCTTATTAAAGTGGATGCGGTGTAAAATCAACTAAATGGAGGGTGCACGCATGCATGTGATAGACATGCACAAACGTGTGGAAATGCATGTTGCCGTGTGCAAAATGCTTACGTGTACTGAAACAAAAAATTAATTAATTTAAGATTTTGGACCATTAAAAAATAATACACCACATAACCCAAACCTCATGGCTCATACCCATGCTCGAACAGCGTCGTCGCACGTGTGGTGGTATGTGGTGTGCATCTTCACCTGTTTAAAAGATTGTGGACCTCCAAAGGGACACCCTTGAAGTCCTAGCTCTACTATCAAAGCACCAGTGTTGTGTATAAACTCGACAATGTGGGACTAGTGAATTTTTTAATTCACACACAAACACCCACAGTGTTTCAAAAGACTCTATCTTTTTTTTGAGTGAATCATGTATCATTTGCGCGCAACTGCAGAATCTAATCACTAGAATCAGATGGGATCATAATGGATATATATCAAAACTCTCCCTCAATAAATTTAACATTGTTGCATTCTCAGTGTTGATATTTGAATTTCACTTAAAAGATTTAACATTGTTGTACTCTCAATGTTGAATTTGAACAAATAACTCGTGATTAAGTTAAAAAGAGAACTTGCATCAAAAAAAGAAGTTAAGAGAGAACTTTGATCATCTCATTCAAATGTTAGTTGTTTTCTACAACAAAATTTAGCGTAACATGTACATTGAAAGTACAAGTAAATAGTAATAAACATTTTCCAAAAACTGTCATTAAAGAGGAACAGTTGGATATTTTTTTAATATAATTTGTATTTCCGTAAAAAAAGAAGTATATTTGGTAATTTCTGTTAATATATTCTTGAATTTAATTCAACAGAGACTAGTCGAGGAGTAGATGAATGAATTATGAAAATTCTTGTACTAAGTATGTCTACATCTTTTGCTTTGTTTTCAAAGATAGCGACTACTATGTTTTCAGGTCAAATAATCCGTTCCTTTTTGAATTCAGAGAAACAAAACTTATAAGGTATACTGTATGGAATCGACCCCTGAAACAACGGATAGAAAACAAGAAAATTCACAATAAACATTTTGTCAAAAAATAAATAATAATCACATCACAATAATCATAATTGTTGTGATTTGTTTACGGATTATTTTTTGACAAGATAATTTGTTTGCTGATTAATCATAGTTTTTTTTTTACACCTAATAATCATAGTTGTTGGAAATTAGGATGTGTTTTCTAAGAGATTCCCCCTGTCCAAATTCTACATTATCATCACCAACTTTTTCGGTATTATTGTATTTGCATGTATGGGAGCCGTTTGGCATGGCACCTTCATTCTTTGAATTGTTCAATGGCCGGTGCATTTTGGCTGATGAAGGAAGGTGGTGTGGTCCTGATTATCCATATTCCATATGGTCATTTTCTGCTGCTAGATATTCTATCTATAAATAATATACTATATACTTACCTTTTGATTTGCAAGAAAATAAAATAAAAATAAGAATGATATCCCATTTTCCGGTATGGAGGGAAGAGTCCAGCTAGATTTGGCTAAATATTTTATTTGGTTTTTCTTCTATTCAATCCCTTTTTTCTATATAAAATATTCAACAAATAACCTCGTTAAATTTGACTTTGCTTGGTAACTGATATTGGAGGTTGAAGGAGGAACGTGGGTGTCTATGGTATAGAATTCTAGCAGTCACGTATGGTGAAGTAGGGGGAGTATTGGCGATGGTGGGAGGTTCTATATGGTGGAATAATTTGATTAGCACTCGTGAGGGTGTAGGTGTGGTGGTCGAAATGTGGTTTGATGACAATCAGGCGGGAGGTGGAGGGATAATTTGATTAGCGTTTATGAGGGTGTAGGTGTGGCAGTCGGAATGTAGTTTGATGACAACATCAGCCGAGAGGTGGAGGATGGGACTTCGACATTATTTTGGTGGGATCCGTGGATAAATGAAGGGTTTTGAGGGATAGGTCCATCCATCTTTTTGAGCTAGCCGATAATAAGATGTTGTCGGTGGCAGAGATGAATTTATTAGGTTGGGGGAGGGGAGAGACATGGAAGTGGCGGAGGAGGTTATTCGTCTGGGAGGAAGAATTGGTGGGGGAATGTTGTGCTTTGTTAAATTCTTTTGTTTTGCAGGCTGATGTGGATGACAGGTTGTTATGGCTTTCACACATGAGTTTAAAAAGTGCAACGTTAGCAGTTCTCATTCTTATTTACTATCAGCGGATCATAATACTATCTAAGAGAACACAAATTTAAATATCATCTGACATAAATAGGCTCCTCTGAAAGTAAGTCTCTATACATAGAGGCTTCTTCGTAATTGTATTCCTACAAAGGTTAATAAAATCAGGAGATGGGGTGTTTCAATCAAACACACAATTTTGTATGGGTGGTTGTGGTAAACTTAAGGACACAGATCATTTGTTTATGCATTGTGATTTTTTTGGTAAAATTTGGGTTTTTGTTTCTCACTGGTTAGGTATTATTACGGTAAATTTGGTATGTGTTTCAGATCACTTACTTCAATTTGAATGGTTAGGGGGATTTTCAAAAAATATTCGTTCAGGTATTCATCTCATTTTGCTTTCAACCGTCTGGGTTATATGTAAAGAAAGAAATTCTAGAATTTTTTCAACATAAGGAGGATACTCTTCAACATTTACTTCATCAATTATGTTACATCTTATCGATGGCTGAAGACGAAATATGTTACTTTTACTTTTGTCTGTCATATACGGTGGCTTAATCTAGTTATGTGTTTGAGAGTTGTTTCTTAGTGAGTTGTTTTTTTCAATTCATGTAAGGGACCAATTGTAACGTTAATAACTTATGGGACCAAAATGTAACCAACAAATAACTTAAGGGATCAAATCATTAATTAAGCCAAATAAATATAAGCAGGACGACTATATATCAATGTAAAATAGAAAATAACCATATTGTAGAGTGAGTAAAAAAAAAAATACTATAAAGAATATTGTAAGTAACAATAACCAAAAAAAAAAAAAGGAGGAAAGAAAATAGAAGTTAGATTTTTGAACGGGTTGATCTAGATGACAAGAATTGTGATCGGAGAGTTATCACTAATCTCTTGGAGATAAAGTAAATGCACTCTTTCATTCGTTTTGATGATCAACCGTGAGTTTTTTTTTTTTAAGTAAGCTGTGAGTTTTATTTATTTACTGTATTTATTTATTTTTATATATTATAGTTAGATGTTATCTACCTATATAAAAAAATAGATGTTATCTTCCTGTCCTAAATTTTCACGATACGAAAACATAGAATATATAGAACATCAAAGTAAAATTAACATTGTCCTAGTTTACATATGTAGCGTTTCTTAGGTTTTGGGTAGCTCTACCTATAGAATCAACTTTTGAGTACATGTTTTTTTTACGGGTAGGTACATGCTTTGGTCTTATCTTTAACCAATACTAGACTTTTGGCCCGTGAATCTCACGGGTCTGACGTATTGTTTAGTATTCACATAAATTATTTATAAATCAACACATATTAAATAAACTATCTATTTTTTAAAATGTTACCCAATGACTAAAGTGTTGAGACGTTAAATGAGTGTAAGAAAGAGATCCATTAACAAAAAAATTAATCATTGAAGTTAGGTTAAATCTAAGGCAACATTTTGCGTTCGGGTTAACTTTAAGGAATAAGAGATAAGAGATTTCAGAAGTATTTGAAAATAACATTTTGATTAAATTAAATGGGGTTAATAAAATAGGGGTAATATAGTAAAATTAATCATTGAAATTAGGTTAAATCTAGGGCAACATTTTGCGTTCGGGTTAACTTTAAGGAATAAGAGATAAGAGATTTTAGAAGTATTTGAAAATAACATTTTGATTAAATTAAATAGGGTTAATTAAATAGGGGTAATACAGTAAAATTAATCATTGAAGTTAGGTTAAATCTAGGGCAACATTTTGCGTTTGGGTTAACTTTAAAGAATAAGAGATAAGAGATTTCAGAAGTATTTGAAAATAACATTTTGATTAAATTAAATGGGGTTAATTAAATAGGGGTAATACAGTAAAATTAATAATTGAAGTTATGTTAAATCTAGGACAACATTTTGCGTTCGGTTAACTTTAAGGAATAAGAGATGAAACTCATTATTTTTTTGATACATCATTTTTGTGACCACGCCCAACTCAATTAAGTTTGATGTGTGAATGACAAGATAACTCATTGACAATTTTAAGATTGATTTCTATATTATATTAATTTTAATTCAACCATACAAAATCGTATTGTAAGCTAAACATTGTCAGATAAAAACCTTTATATCCTCCTTTTAACATTCATTTACTATTGTCACTTTTGCATTCTTAATTGAATAGTATTTGTGATTAATATTCTTTGTACAAAAAAAAAAGTATTTGTGATTAAGATGAATAAAAATATTTACATATTGTATACAAATTAAATCTCTACATGCAAATTAGTCTATACATTTTTTAATGAGGAATTTTTCACCTAGATTTTTAGATGAGAATGGACATCATTTAAATATTTGATTTCTAAGAAAATGGTGATTTTTATGGTGTATATTTTCTCAAAGGAAAGGGATGTTAAATTAGGTGACAAATACGGAGTGGCCGGAGGTCACAACAAAATCCCAATTATATGGTGCAATAATTAGTCTCCATTTCATACAAGATAAACTCTTGCACCCAATCACATTGCTCCATCTCATAACGTAAACCATTATCTTCACAAACTCTTCATCATCACAATAATTCAAGGGTTATATAATAGTCTTTTAAAGCCACGTGGCAAGCCACGAATGCACCATGATGTAATAGTACCTGATCATTGAAGCAAGAGAATAAAAATGGCGGCTCCTATATCTTAGATTCTCTTCGAATGCATGACTGACACGTGGAACAATTGCAAATTCCCGCGTCAATTGCATTCAACGGTGATTAAAAAATTTATAAATTAGGTGTCGAGTGATTGAGGAAGAAAAATAAAATCAAAATGTGTGTATGGAGAGAAATGCAAGGGCATTCAAAATTGAGAATCCATTGATTCTCATTTCTACGCGTAACTTTTTTTAAATTATAAGTTAGTCCCTTAACTTAATTTTAAATGATACTTTGTGTTTTATTTTTCTGTTTTGATTCAAACTTTTATGTTACAATTAGACTTCCTCTACAAAAGAAATGTTATAATTAGATGATATTTTCGTCTTTTATCTTTTTTTTTCTTCTAATTTAGTCATTTATGTTATAAAATGTCAACATTGTTGTCATTTTTATCAAAATAAAATCAAAAAATTCATAAAAAACAACTTATAAAAAAATTCATCAAACACAAAAATAAAACTCAAATATTCATCATGCAAACATAAAAATTCAAATTTCGATAAAAACGTCCCATAAATTTCCCCTCCCAACTAAATTTTTCATATGCATGAGTCAGAAATCGAATCTCTTACAACATGTTTAAGGGACCCAAATCTCTTGTCATTCGAACAAATTCATTGTTGATATCGTAACTATTTAATTATTAAAAGTGTTTGACTTTCTTCGTATGTCGTTTACAAAGCCACATACATATAGTTCACATCAACATAACTCAGTTGGTAGCAGCCACCGGGGGCGGAGCTACGTACCTTTGAGGGTATGCAAGTGAACCCCCTGGACCTATAATATTTAGACCAATTATTACATTTTATTACCATTTGAATCCCCTGGATCTATTGTCTTGCACCCAAATTAAAGATATCTTTTTCTCTTTTCTCAAGCTCAAACACGTGAGGCATTGGTCATATTGACATGATAATGCTACCAAGTCAAATTGGTTTATGTGCACTCTATACACAAACGCATCCCACAATATGTTATTCTCCTCTCATTTGTTATCCTATTTTTAGTCTTTCTTCTCTTTTTCTTTATCTTTAGATTATTTTTATGATCAATAATCGTCTGTTATCAATGATATTCTACTTCTAAATTCTACAAATTAGTTGATAGGTAATAAATCATGTTTGATAATTGGTGGTTGAACTTGTTAGATAAAATTAACGGATAAAGTGGTAAAAATTATAAGAGGTCTAATTTGCTACATCGCAAGGTAGTAAAAAGCTTATAAGAAACATAAATATTGCTAATAATAGGTCTAATTTGATCATATAAGAAACACATAAATATAAACTCATATGTAAGAAACATGCGTAAGGTAGTAAAAATTGCTTAAAATAGCTTATAAGAAACATCATAAGGTAATAAAAATTGCTATAAACTCGTATGTAAAAATTGTTAATAATATGAAATCATAAATATAAATTTAAAAGTTAACTTTACCAAACCGCGTAATAATTCTGCACCCCCGGGTCGGGGGTTCTGGCAGCCACATATCTAGGTAGAGTGTTTGGGGCAGTTGCCCCACTACTCTTCCGATTATATTTGTTAAATCTTTGATATTTTAATGATTGACCCCTCTTAAAATAATAGATTGCTCCTATTAAATGGAAATTTATACCATAAAAAAGAGTTTCACTCATGAATTTTATAAAATCAAATGTGTAAATGCATTTGATATGAAATTTTGAATAATTTCTACCATATTTTTTAAATATAAAGGCATGTAGTCGTAAAGAACAATTTTAATTTATAGATGTTGACGAGTCTTTAATTTTTCTAATATATAATAGGATAGTGTTTATAATCTTGAGTATTTTACTCAATGATAATGATGATATTATATTATCACTTTTGTAATTGCTAAAAATTTTCTATAAATATTTATTATATAAAATCTTGCCTCCGCAAGTCAACATTTTTGTATCCGTTACTGATTGGTAGATATATTGTACTATATATACATCGGTCGGGTTCGAACCTCAAATTCATCATCCACCTTAAAATGTGAAATTATATAGTCCCTGAGTCACTCGAGAAAAAATAACATACGTTGTAAATTGTAATGGACTGAGATATAAAACTTTTTCCATAGGATGAAATGATTATATGGTACATAGATATATATGATCATTACGAATACAGCAAGAAATGAATTGTCCTGTTTAAATATTTTTCAATGCTTTTTTGGACAAATTTTCAAGCCTTTTTTTCGGGGGAAATTTTTTCAATTCTTTTCTTCCAACACATAATTGTACGCTTATTTCTATATTCATGCATGCGCTTTAAAATAATGTTAAGTTCAATGCATATACACGTATTTTTTTCTTAGATAAGGAAAAAAGAAATCAGTATACAGGTATTTTTTTTCTTCTTTTTATTACGATGTTTTTATGATGACTAATCTTCGTTGGTAAATATGTGTCTAAGGAGCATAATTTAGTTGGTGAAGACAATTTATTATAATATGTATAGATTATCCAATCTCTATCCATTAAACATATTCATTGATGATTATACGTGTATTTCTATATTCTCGGCTGGAGTCCATCAAAACGCAAACAATTATAAACGTCATTAATAAATTTATTATCTTAATTTTGTTGAATACATCTATACATAAAAAAAACAATTTAATACCGATAGTTTTACACAATCTAACTAGGTATGGGTCACAAAGCTCCTTTTTCCCATCTGAGATGTAGGGTTGAAGGGCTCATGAGGGTTTTTTGTGGAGGAGGGACGTCTCTTTACCTGGGATTACCTCGAAATCTTTAGGGGATTGATTCTTTCGACGACATTAAGGTGGTGGGTGATGGTAGATCGACTTTGTTTTTGCATAATCACATGATTAGGGGTGGGGGTCCCCCTTGAGTGTTAGATTTCAGAGGTTTTTTAAGGCTTCTATGTAGTGTAAGGGTATGGTAACTAAGATGGGGAGGTGGGTGGGTGGAGCCTAGGTTAGAGATCTCAACTAGAGACGAGTCATGTCTATTTGGGAGAATAACCTCGTGGCATGTCTTATGACTGCACTTAATTCTTTTGGACTATCTTCAACAATCGACTCTCGGTGATGGAAGAATAATTCAAAGGGGCTCTACTCGGTTAAGTTGACTTACTCGACCCTTTTAGTGGGTCTAAGGTTGAGAGCAATCGACTCACCAAGGAGGTTAGCACCTTGACCAATGTGAGGACGTATTGGGCGCCTCCTTAGGGTGGTTGTTTTCTCTTAGCAATTCCTATAAGATCGAGTTCATGCCTACCAAAACATATTTTGTTGGAGGGTGATAGTGGATCCAACATGCATCCACTGTGCTTTTTGCGGGGTGGTGGTTAAGTTGTTGACTCATCTGTTTATTGTCTGTGGAATGGTCCTTTCTGTTTGGTACAAGGTTGTTTAGAACCAAGTGAAGCTATGGAAAAAATTAAAATAGCATAAAAATTTGAAATTGATAGTGAATTTACTCTAAATACTATCAACTATTTACTTGCAATCAAACTCAATAAACACTTGTGGCAAAATCATGTTATTAAGCCAACCAATTGCCTTTTAAGTCTCATGCTTCCTCTTCTCGAGGTTGAGGCGCACACACATTAAAAAGTAGAAAAAGATTGTACCAAAAAAAAAATAGAAAAAGAAAAGAATTAAGTAATGCGTATTTTTAAAAGAACTGATATTTATTTTTTTGTGTGTGTCTAAAATATGTGTTTAAATATTTGCGACCATTTATGACTTCATCTACTTTAACTATAATTATTATTATAAAATATGTTGTTATTTCCATTTCATTTTTCATTATCTCGAAGATATTATTAAAAAGACAATAACAAAAACAACTTTTTAATTTTTTCCATCTTTCAAAAAGGGTTTGGGGACACTCACGCAAGTGGAGAAAAATAAATGAAAAAGAATTTATAAAAGAGAAATGCTAACAAGTGTCCGAGAGACAATGTTTAAGAAATCATATGAAATAACTTTTGCATAGAGAATAATGCAGTTATAACTTTGATAAATGTTTGACTTTTATTTTCAAGACAAGTTTTTCTTTTATATATTTCTTAAACAATGCACAAGCGTACTTGTTAGCATGAAACAATAAAAAAACATGGTCATGCTAACTTGTGTCCCTAGAGCACAAGTTAAGAAGTTCGAAAAGAAAATAATAAACAAATTTTGTATTGAAAATATAAATTATTGAACTTCCTTTAGCTTTTTAACTTGTACATCAAGAGCATAAGTTAGCATTTTTCTAAAAAATATACCAGTTAAAAAATACAAAGAATCAAAACAAAAATACCACCTCGAATGTTTTCTGACTTCCTTTTCCCGTGATAATTAATGCTACAAACTATTATATATATTTATTTTATAACAATGTTAAGTTGTTAGTGATGCAAATTAAACACTAACTTTACTGATGATTAATCTCTATCAAAATTTAATTGACGATTGTTAACAAAGACTACTATATCAACCACATTTCGAACTTGATCAATCATACTTTAAAGAAGAATGTTATTTGAACAACCATTTTATATGACAACTTGTGGGACAATCAAGATATACAAAGAAATGTAGGTCTTGACACAAAAATAAAAATAGAGAGAAAAAAATGAAAACATGATGTGAGTATAAAAGAAAAAGTTGTTATAAAATAATTGTTCAAATATTATTTTCCTTAAAAATTTGAATTTAATTTCACCTCTGATCAATATAATATTCTATATTTTAATTAATGACTTAATACTTAGTAGTATATTTTTTTCTTTCAATTTTGTGTGTCACGTTTTAGGGTGCACGGAATTGACTGAAAGCAAGAGTCTTGAAGTATAAGATCTAGATTATAGGGACCTAACAGCAAAGATTCTTAAGATGCATGGAAAAATACCTTTCCCATTGATGACATGCGAAAAAAACCACGTATTTGGACAAAGATTATCCCAAAATCTAGCGTACATGTATTGCTGTGTCCATACGGTACATGTTACATGCCACCCTCCTACAAGTAACGGCTAAGTATAAATAATTATTGTTTTTATTAATTATCAATATTAATTTTGTTAGTCAAGGTATATTAAAATTATAATTTGTCTATCCAATCATCCTCATGCAAGACTCATACAACATGATAAATCAATCTTCAAATCCTAACTTACAGACACTTTTTATGAAAAACAAAAAACACAAATCTTGTACACAAGTCAAAATATAACTTTTTAATAGCCTTAAAAACATTCTATTAAAATTAACTTTTGAGTGGTTTCAGGTTCGATTATCTTTGATGTCAATTTGAGTGTGTTAATTTAATTTTTTTTTTAAAAATTAACTTTTGAGTTCGATGAAAAATGCAAAACTCTCAAAGATGACCAACAGTTCGATGGAAAATGCAAGACTCTCACAAGTGACCAACTAATATTAGAATTCTAATCGAGAGACAACTCTTATGAAAAATTTTAAAAATATATCTGGTACGAAAGTCAAGAAATAATTTTTTATAAATATCCTAAAAAACTTTATTGAGACACAAATGCAAAACTCCTATAAGATGACCAACTAATATTCGAGTCAGAGATAATTCTTACGAAAAACTAAAAAGCAAATATTGTACATAAGTCAAGAAATAACTTTTTTTAATAGCCTTGACCTTTTTTTTTTTATATCAAAATTAACTTTTGAATATACTATTTTTTTATTAAGACACTCATTCAATTACTTTTTTCTTTTTCGACTATATATATGTAAAATAATAGATAAAGTAATAATATACTATTGCCGACGAAGATCGGTTATAGTTGATAAAACGTTGACCCATACCTCGTAAACACGCGAATTCAACTCTCGCTATTGCTTCATTCAATTACTCTTTTCTTTTTTGACTATATATGTAAAATAATTGATAAAGTAACAATATACTATTGCCAACGAAGATCGGTTATAGTTGATAAAACGTTGACTCATACCTCGTAAACACGCGAATTCAACTCTCACTATAGTCGTCAGTAGCCAAAATTTGTTGGTCAATAATTTATAATACATCTATCAACACTCTAAAATTTGAGATTTGTCTAACCTAATGAACCTTGAGAATCAACTCATTCAAACTTTCATAAAAATGTCTAACCTAATAACAAAGCAATTGATGTCAAGTGGTAAATGAACTTCACCAAAGACAAATCAGTTAGGAGTACCTGAGTTTAATTTCTGAATGGAACAATTTTTGCTCAGGCTATCCTTACCCCACGACCAAACTCCATATTACTAAGATCAATTTCTCTTAAAAATCGAAAGGTTAACAAAAAGATGTCTAACTTTCCCTAAAAAAAAAAAGATGTCTTACTTAATAAACCCGAGAACCAATCGTACCTAAACTTTCGTGAAGAAGAAAAAACTAAAAAAATATATAATTTTATTTACAAATCGAAAAACAAAAAGGCACAAAAAGTGTAAAAATATTTTAAATTTTCCTTAAAAATAGTTTTTGGACATTTTCGGAGGCAAAGAGAGTGTGGGGTCCACAAAGGTAAAACCCAATTTTCTTTGCTTCATATGTTGTCTAATGCTTCTGTAACAGTTCTTCATTCTCTCTACTTATTTTCCTTTCATTCAACCATTGCATCCTTTCAACAATTCTTCCATTCTTCTCTTCATGTCTCATCTTTCTATCGCTTACCCTCTTTTCTTTCCTTCATAAAGCTTCCATCTTTACCCTTTTCGCTTCTGTTAATCCATTTTTTTCATACCAAAAATTCTTTGCTTATTTGTGAAAATATTACTAGATTTTTATTTTTTCGGCTTAGAAAAAAATACCCTTTTGCTTGGGAGTTCAGATTTCTCTGTTGGTTACATCCATCTATTCATTCTTGGATTTGCTTTCACGTTAAGGTGTGTATATATTTTCTTGATTTTTTATTTTTTATTTTTTGAATTCTTAAATTTTTTGTTCTTGTTTTAAGCTTTTCATGATGGTGAAAATGACATTTTTATTTTGAATATTGATTTAACAGGGAAGGATATTGATGGTTTATGTTGGAAGCAGAAGATTTGATTTAGGGGTTCATCTGAATTCTGTGGATCATTCTTGTATGGATTGTTTTATTTTATTTTATTAGGTTTTTATGGTTACAGTTCTGATCCATTTATTCACTGTTTGGAATCTATGTTTAACTGTTTGGAGAGTTTGGCATTTTAAGTTTTCCAATTCAAATATTTGGTACTCAATCATGTGTTATTCAATTTTGGTTTTATTTATTTAATTTGTTGTTTTCTTGTTGCCATGAGAAAATGTGCATCTAAAATCACTAATTTTGATATGGTTTTAGTAAAATAAAAATTTGAACTTTTTTTTTTTGGTGATTTATTTGAACTAATTTTAAATGTGCAATTTTGGCACATGGTTGAGTTGTATAATGTCTTGGATTTAAATTTGTTAGTGGTTAATGATTCTAGGTCTGCTAAGTTATTTGTACTTTTGGTCTGATTTTTTGATCTTGTGTATATGTTGTTGGATTTTTTGTTTGGTAGTTAACATGGCTAACAAATCACCCTAATTTGTAGTTTTAATCTTTTGATGGAAACCAAACTATCTTTTCCATGAGTTTCGTTTGATTCAACTTAATGCTAACTTGTTATGTGTTTTTCACATGTTTATTGCTTCAATACATAGAAAAGAGAATGCTGTTTTCCTGTAATAGGTTCACTTCTTAATTTTATTATCTTTTTTCCGATAGTCCGAGAAAAGCAAGACCTTCTTATTATACCAAGAGCCCCCATTTATCAGCATAAATGTTTTGTATAAAATTAAGTTGGAGAAGGATGTCCAGTGTTCGAACCCTAGCTACTATCATGACATACTAACAACTATCATTTGCTTATAGAAATGATTTCTATAATCTTTGGTGTATTCCATCAAACAGTTAGGGTCTTAAGGCAATTGATCAATTATTTTATTACATTTATGAATTAGTACATGTTTGACATTACGTGTTGTTGTGATTTTTGGCGGTTATTCAGGTAGATGATGTGTTTCCTTCTCCGTATTTTATACTTTATATGTGCAACGACTCTTTTTTATTTATGCAAACATTTTGATTTGAATATGTAGTGTTTGACGAATATTACTTTAGCCATAAAGGAAAATGAACTGAAATTTAATTTTCTTTCTCTATCTATCTCCCTATATGTGCGCGCGCGTGCAGTTAGTCGTATGATGGAATAGGAATATTATCATATTTACGATGAAAGTTATTATCGATTAGCTCTATAAAAGAAAGAGAATTTTAAAACTAATTCAATACTAATATACCTTATCTTGTACCAGAAAAGTGATCAATATCAGGCATCTTTTTTATAAAGTCTCTGGATTAGCGTTGGATCGGATGTGTAGCATGTGCCATTATTGCGGTGCAAGCTTGACGGGATCAAATGCTGACAATAAGAAGCAGGGAAATGAGAGTAGTTTAAAATTGAATGGGAAAGTTCCCGTAAAACCTTGTAAAGCCTGTGGAGAGAAGCTTGAACGAGAAAATGTGAAACGGAATAGCACAAGTCCATATGCGACACCGCATATCAGTCCATCTGCATCGCTGTCAAGTACTGACAGCTGTGTGTCCACCTGCAGTAAGCTACTACTATCCCCCTCTCTTTCATTTTTATTACGCTTATGACGTTAGTCTTATTTTTATGAAATTGTCGTTATGTAACCCAATCTGATCTTCCAGGCGAATTTTCGGTTGATGTGAACTCATTTGACAGGTACTTTTATCCAACAGAGACGTGAATATAATGCTTAAGTTAGCCATGCTCATATGCTTATTTTTTTTTTATTCTATTAGGAATAGTCGAGAAGACAATTTAATTGAAGGTGCTATGCAAGATCTTGATCATAAGTCAAACGCGAAATCACAAAATCCGATGGAAAACAACTCCCAAGAAAGAAGTAATGAGTTTGAGGCCTATACTGTGAGAGACGTGGATATTACAGAAGGAAATAGCTTTCAAGAAGCTAAAGCTGATGCTTCCGACGAGCCAACTGCATCCTCTGCTGAAGAAAACGAATATTCTTTTCCTAATGATCTGGATATCCAAACTTGGGAACCACCTGAGCCAGAAGATCCGCTGGATGATATGGAAAATAGTGTGGCTTGTAATGACGATGATGAAGAACAGGGCATCGGGATTGCAAACTGGGGCGAGCCAACCTCTACGAGTAGTTCCAAAGATGAATTAAGTGGGGGCTATAGGTTTAGAGAGGAAAGACAAAGAGAATTAGAAAAAGTAATGAACGGGAAGTTTAAGGCCCTTGTAGGTCAGCTTCTTAAATCTGTGGGAGTTTCCTCTTCCGATGAAGGCGATAAGAGTTGGGTGGACATAGTTACATATTTATCTTGGGAAGCTGCTGCATTTTTGAAGCCTAACGTTATTGGAGGAAATGCAATGAATCCTGATGGATTTGTTAAAGTGAAGTGCATTGCAGCTGGTTCTCGCAGCCAAAGGTAAAAATAGTTCCTTCAATAAGAATCTACTTTCCTGTGCTCTTTGTTTTTTGTATGAGCGTGTACTAACCATTCGATACATGATAATTTTCATTTAAACTACATAATGTTTTTTTTATAGTAATTTGTTAGTGATTTTCAGCAATCATCATATTGTATTATATGATTATAAACATGTTTTCTCTCCTAGCTATTTAAGAAAACTTTCCTTACATAACCATATAATAAAATCATGGTGGCTTCTAGGGTGAGGGCTCAATTAAGTCCCTCACTGGTGGACTACTATAAGCAACAATTAGAGCTATTCGATTAATCAGACTCACACATTCCATTTATACACTCTATATACCAAATCATTTCTGTTTCCTTTTCCTCTCACCTCTTCTTCCCCTTCTCTGCTCCTAAAATTGAAAGGAGACAAAAAAACAAGAGTTTGAGATATATGGATTTTTTATTGTTTGATAATCATGTGATTGATGTCTATGAACCCAAACCCATCTATTTTGGATTCATGTTCAGTTGGTGGGTTTTGGTTCGAGGACATCAGACGTGTCAAGACACAATTACGTAAACCAACATTATAAGGAAATCGAAAGATGTTAAGCGAATAAAATGCACAAAAGTGAAATAAACTCGCAAACGTAAAGACGTGTAATGTAAATTGGAAAGACGAGAAGCAAAAGTATGGAAAAGTAAGGGTAGCATTCGAGTTGTTAGCAGTGAAGCAAGATGGTGGAATAAAAAATAGCGGGTTTGTTACTTTTGGCTTTTCACAAGAAAAATAAACGATCCTTTTTCATGTGATAGAAAAAGAAGGCTTGGAAGTAGAGAAGGGAGAGGGAAAAGAGACCTTGTTTGATTTAATGGAGGTTTGGTCGCAGATAAATGAGATAAAGAGGAGAATGAAGAGATGAGTGATCTGGTTTAGAGTGTATGATAGAATGTGTGAGCTTGATTAATCCAATGGCTCTCAATTGTTGTTTAGTGGTCCACTGGTGAGGGGCTTAATTGAGCCCTCACCTTAGAAGCCACCTAAAATCACGGCTTATCTTTTCTGTCATGCATTTCCTTTAACAATAGGCTTCCCCTGTTTTACATGGTATTCTTAACATACTTCTGTGAACTCATGGCAGTCTCTCTTTTGCCAAAAAGACAGTGCTGTCAAATAGTGGCGATAGCGGTGCTGCAGCGCTATAGCATAGCAACATGTTTTAAATGCATTCATAC
>Ga0228711_1000185_pt1 | contig 62032 bp, 34 predicted proteins | sample MedpolnodulmetaG_2_FD_177996 | JGI IMG/M metagenome (GOLD analysis project Ga0228711, IMG submission 177996) | Root nodule microbial communities from Medicago polymorpha collected in Santa Monica, California, United States - brown nodules | ecosystem: Host-associated > Plants > Roots > Nodule... | reverse complement strand
CTCTTTTTACCTTCTTGTAGTGTACATCAATACTCTTTGTTATCTCTTTCAAAGATAACTTCTTCTTCCTCCTCTTCTGTTTGATTCTCAAACATTCAACCTTCATACAAATTGTAATCAAGATCTCATCTAGCTTTAGGGGTATTAAAGTGTTAGTTTGAGTAAAGGTTGTAAAAGTCTAAGTGGTGTCTAAGTGGTTAACTTAGCAACAAGGTGCAAGCCTGCTAAGGCTTAGAGAATACAGAGTTGTAATTGTTCAGGTGAACAAAGATTGTAAGGTGCCGGATTTGAGAGGTTATCTCAAGCATCATAGTGGAAACTCTCACAAAATTGTGAGGAGTGGACTAGCCCACATTGGGTGAACCACTATAAATACGTGTGTGTTCTTTCTCTCTTCTCTATACTCTTTAATTACAGTATACACAACACACACTTGCACACTTACTTTATTAAACAGTTTTTGTGTATGAACTTCAGAACGTTTTGAAGTCAGAATATTAACTTAACCATTCCAAATAAACTACGTGAGAATTACTTTTAAGTTTCAGGATAATTTTTAAAGAGTCACAATTCAAACCCCCCCTTCCTCGTGACTATTTTATCTACTTCATATGTCAATACCCTAAACGCAAAAATACTTCTCTTGATGTCAATTATGTTTGATGATAATTTTTTTTTCACGTGATGTGTAAATTTACATAGCAAGAGCGTTAATGTGAGTCACATTTTTTGTCTTATTTTTAAATATATGAGTCACAATTTAAAAGTAGTTTCGGAGCATATTTTTTTAAGTTGTTCTCAACATGTAGTAATAATAACAAGGGTAAATATGTTTTTCGTCCCTATAAAAATTTTAAATTTCAAGTTTCAGTTTCTATAAAAAAATTCATCAATTTTTGGCCCCTAAAAAATGTTCTACCTCCACTTATGGTCCCTATTTTAAAATCAAATCATGTGTATACTTTACATTTTTGAATGAATTTTTATCGTGATGTTTATAATAATATTATAACAATATCTTCTGCAAAAAAAAAAAACAAGATATTGATTAAATATGAAGTTTTAAGCGGCAAAAATTTAAAAATTCAAATTTAATTCATCACTTGTCAAAAAAAAAAAATTAACTTTTGCAAGAGAGATTTCTATAACGTTCTAAACATTGTGACATAAATTTTTTGAGGGAATAAAGATTTACAAAAAGTTTTATAAGGACTAAATTTTTATTTATTGTTTGTCCATGAGGCTTGCCGAATTATGAAGTATTAGTTCGTGCGCATGTCATGATTAGAATTTTGGGTTGTGACAATGGTAACAGTAAAAATCCACCCCAAAAAATGATAATAATGAATCCAGAATGAGAACTCATACAAAGCAATAAGTTGGTAACCTACCAGGATATTGGAAGGCCTCAAACCAGAATGAATGGCCTTAATATTTCCTCCACTTGAACCCTTAGTTTGTAGTTCATACATCAGGGGAATTAATTGCATAAGAACATCATCATCAATTTGCTTGCACAGAAGATATTCAATTTTGCTTCCTAAATTTTGAAGTTCATCCAACCAGAGGATTCGCTGGTTCACAACAGCTCCAAATATATCGTACTTCATTTCTTCAATTAATATTTTCAGCTCATCAATTAAAGTCTTTATGATCTCAAAAAAAAATTTAGTCTCTATTTCCATCTTATCAAATTTCCCCTGTTATCCATAAAAAAGAAATGCGTACTTCAGCTTTATTTTATGAAACAACTAAAAGTAGTAACTTTTTTATTGAAAAATCACAATTATTTATAAATAGGACTGGAAGGAGTATATCAGTCCCCAATTACAATAGTCAAGAATAATATATAAGCATCCTAATCTAGATTATGCTACATCCTATATTGTTCAGGTTTATGAAAAGATTCACATAGCAGTTTCATAAATTTCAACATAAAAACAAGTAAAAATAAACATAAAATTTCTACATAATCTTTAAATACAATTCCATGAATAATGAATGATGCCACCAATTAGCATACAAAACATTAAAAGGTTGATGGTTTCATTATATTTTTTTTCAAAGAGAAGAGAATAGGGCACTGGAATGGATGTGAGTAATTGATCGTACCTAACAATCTTGAACGAAGCTATTGAATAAGATGAATCTTAGAATGTTGATTTGAGGATGAAGCTGTGAGATTCCAAATATATTTGTCAGGTCAACTAACGATGTCGTCTTCAAACTTTTCCTGTGGTCTTGGAAGAGATATTAGAAGATGAAATATAGTAAAGGATTGTGGATGATACATGGTCTTAAATTAGTGTGAAAACAAACAAGTAAGTCTCTTATTTCAGCGTGAAAACAAACTATTCAAAAAACTAAAGTCAGACAGGATATAGAGAGGGAAATTTCGAGCAAGAGCAAGAGCAAAAGCAAGTACCTTTTCTTTTTGTTGATATGAAAAAAGAGATTATGAGGGACAGCAAAGATTCTGGGAAATTTACCTGAAGAATTATAGGAAAGGAAAATGCTGATTTCGGCTAAATCCAGAATTAAAATTGTTGGGTATAAGGGAAGCTTGGGGACCGCCCACATCGAGACTAGAATAACCACACTGGTGAGAGACGCCACATTCTTACCCAAAATTTTAGGGCAATGGATTTACGGGTCCTCTTATGTTCAACTTTTTTTTTTGTATCCAATGTTGGGACATATAACTCAAACTCCACACAACAAAAACTATTGAAAATATTTTGCCAACGAGTACTGTTTAACCCCACCACGTCCACTTTTTCTTTATACATCTTAGTTTGTAAATTCCGAAATTTCTGTGCCCCTTCGTAATTTCTTCTTCTTTTAGTATTCGTTCTGGAAAGAGAAGAAAGAAACATCGCATATATTCCTTTAAGGGTGGAGGGGGAAGCGAGGAAGTTGTAGTATTTTTTTAAACAAAAAGTTCAAGAGTACTGCACTGCAACAGCATGGTCATCACCACAACATTAATTAATTAATTATTTACCTCGTTTTTTTAGTGTTGATATTTATGTGACTTGGCTGAAAAGAATGTTGCTATTTATTTTGCCAAGACTATTTGTTCTTTATATATATATATATATATCAATTCATAATATTCTAGTTTTTTTTTTTATACTTATAATATCTGATTACAGGTGATTGAATCTCCCAAACTTATTTTTGGAATTGATTTCAGCCAGAGCAATCAGTTGACAGGTTAGGCCATATTTATAAATAGTTTTGTTGTAAGCCAAGATTTTAATTTAAGCATTATGTTGGTTTCAGAAAAGTATTCGCTTGTCAGACAAAGCTTGCATGACATTAGGAATGTTCCAAATTCGTGTGAAAAGGCAATATCCATTATTGGGAAAAAGTTCTCTCCCTTTCTGGATGATAACTTGATTCCTTGTTTTGGATTTGGGGATGGTACGTCTCTCTCTCTCTCTCTCAAATTTATCGGTTAGACGGTCACAACTCAGAAATTTGTGAATTTTTGTTCGTAATTTAAAATCAAAATGTGCTACGGCAGCATCAACAAGTGATCAAGATGTCTTCAGTTTCTATCGAGATGAAAGATTTTGCAATGGACATGAAGAAATTTTGAGTCGGTATAGGGAAATTCGTCCTAATATTCAACCTGCAGGTTATATTATATATTGTTGTTGATTATTATAATTTTTGGAATTCATGTTATAGAGAGTGAGCTAATCATACTTATGTTTTTAACATCAGGCACTACATCCTTTGCACCTATCATTAAAATGGCTACGAAAATCGTTGATCAGAGTGGAGGCAAACACCATGTTTTGATGATAATTTCAGATGGCCAGGTATATATTCTATTCACTATCCCGTACGTACGTACGTACGTATGCATGGATGTATGTAGAGTTATTTTTGAACAAATCACAAAGACCACCAGAAATACTTGGTTACACACAACACTAAACATTACCTCTTTAGTCACACATCAATAAAACTAAAAAAATTATAAAGGAAAATGATTATAGTGATATTGATTGATGTAACTATTTTATTTATTTTTTAATTTTTTTTATTTATGTATGTGTGCTTAAATTTGGAGCCTAAATGCTTGCGTAAGACTATCTCCAAAGACTGGATTGCTATAAAAATACAAGAGGGTAACGTGGTGGAACCTCTCACCGTCAAAACAAGAGAGAAACATGTTATCTCTCATCCAACCTTTTTTTTCTCTCACATGCCAAAAAAAAATGACACAAATTATTTTTTTCTACACAAGAAATGAATCACGCTATATGCAAATCAATGCAAATACATACCACATGAATTAACATGTATAAAATAAATCATGCGCCTTTTTAATATATTTTTGATTTTAATAAATATATTAACTTTTCGTTTTAATTTCTTTAAAAAAATTCTTCGACTTTTAAACCGTAAAAAGTTTTAAATCTTCACTTTTGATCACTACTTTTAACTAAACTCATATATAGAATTAATACTTTTAAATAAAATTTTGCAGAAAAGTTTATAATATTATAAAAATCTCTTAGGAAAAGTATATATTTTTTTAACAAAACATGAATTAAATATGGATTTTTATATTTTTTTGTTGTTAAAAATTAATATTTATTTCATGTTTTGTTATAAAAAGTTTACAAAAAAATTGGAGAGATATTTACAATATCCTACACAATTTCATTAAAAAATACAAAATGCTACACATGAGTTGACTTAAAAATAAGAACCAAAAGTTGAGATGGAAATTTTATAATGACTAAAAGTCAAAAGAAAATTTTAGACGTACTAAAACGAAAAGTTTATATATTTATAAAGACAAAAACATATTTAACTTTAAAAAAATAACATCCTCGTTAAATTGATTTCCGTGTACATAAGAAGATATATACTATACACACAAAAAATATACATACCACGTGAATTAACATATATACACTGGTACAAAAAAAAAGATTGATTAAGCGATCGCATGACAATAGCTTTGAGATAAGACAAGCTCGTCAAGAATAACAACAGAGAGGACGTGAACATCGATTACGACTGTGTGTCCCTCTTCTCTCTCTCTATATGTATATATATAGGCCGCTAATTTACACACCAAAAAATACTAAGAGTAAATCAGCAATATACACCTATCTAAAACCATTAAGGAGTAAGTTAACAATATACACCCACTTGATTAATTACACTTACCTTGCTAGTTATTTGAACTCACTTTCATCATTCCAAAATGACACAAACAAATATTTTTTGGATAAACAAACATAGAAAAGTGAGTATAAATTAATAAAATGGGTATCAAATATTTAAAGAAGAGTGGATGTAAATTAGCAAAGTGAGTGTTAATAATTTAAAGAAACTTACAAAACTAACCCTCAACTACAACTTTTAAATAACAAAGGTTAGTGGTTTTTTAGTCAAAGTCAAGTGAGTGTAGATTGCTAATTTAATCTTCAGAATTAAGTTGGTGTAAATTAGCCGTCCTACATACACACATTCACACACATGAGATCTCTAGCGCTCGCAAAGTAGAAACTATATCTCTCTTGTAGGTTCTCTTGCACAAACAAGAAAAAGTGAGCAAATACAAAATCAGTTATTGAGTGAGAGAATAAGAGAGGGGATTAGGACACCACGACACATCTAATGTTAAAGGTGTCCATGTTTCATAGGTCTTACATGTATAATTTCCACTAGTTTCCACATATGTGGGTTAGATTCAAGTTTTATAGGTCAACCATACAACTCAATTTGACTTTATAACCACATGTCATCATTATAAATTTATTTATAATCTCATAAGAAGGAAATAAATTATAAACGGAAATCAATTCGTTTTAAATTTTAGCGTTGGAGTACAGGATTCCCATTCTGAAGGATGAAAAGTAGCTGACATCATTTTTGGTGCCTTAACTTTTCTTTACTATCTTGAGTTTTGTCTTGATAGTTATTTGTAAAGGTGGCAAAAAGGATGGATTTGATGGATATGGAGTTGGATCTTAATGAATGGAAAAAAAAATTCATTAATTCATTACAATCCGCTATATTTTGTGTTGAAAAAAATCATCTAATCCACCCATTAAATATAATGTCCATCCAATTTTAAAAATAAATAAAATATATATATATATATATATATATATAGATATATATATATATATATATATAATGTCCATCCAATTCATCCATTACTAGATTTTACCATCCATCTAATAAAATGTGTTATTTTTTTAATTTGTTTCACATTAATATTTTGTCGATAAATTGGTGCAAAAATAAACATATTCAGCCCAATATATATTTATGTATAAGCCCAAAATATTTCTTTAATCAAGCCCAAAACAAATTTTAAATAGTTAATAATTAAATATTTATATATATACTAAAAGAAAAAATTAAATATATAATAATCACTGGTGGTGCACTATCATTGACCGGTGTCCACGACAGTTGACCGCCGTTGACCGACATTGACCACGACGGCGGGCGATGGTGGTCCGATCAAAAATTCGGCAATCTGTGGTGGTTCGACACAACTCACGGTGGTCGACAGCGGAGCTCCAGTGTTGACCGGCCATGCCTCGACGTTGACCACCACCTATATTAAAATAATGTTAAATGATATTCTAATAATATATTAAATTAATAATATTTAAATATTAAAATTAAAAAAAATTCTGTCAGTTTATTTATTAAATTAATTTTATAATTATTTAAATAAAAAAAGATTAATACTATTTGAAATTATCCATTGGATTTTTTTTTAAAGAGGTGATCCAATTAATTTTTAAAATAAGGTGCATGGATCATCTAAACCAATCCATTAACAAATTTTTTGTTTAATAAATGGATTTTATAGTGGATGGATTGGATGGATATAGATCTCATGGATCATATTGCTCCTAGTTATTTGCATGTAAACAATTTTTTTATATATTTGTTCCTTATATAATTTCAAAAATTTCATAGAACAATAAATATGAGCAGAATCAAACAAACAAGGAGTTTATTGTTATGTTTCACCAACCAAAGTTTTAACGACAAAGTGGAGATACTGTTGGTTCATTCCCCACCTGATAATTTGTTATGATTTGCTTCTGGAACATCTATTGCAATATGTACATGACTTTGGTGCAGGTAATAAGACGTAATGACGCTCAACATGGGAGCCTTAGTTCACAAAAGCTGCATACAGTGGATGCCATTGTTGAGGCCAGGTGAATATGCTACAAGGTTATTCTAAAAAATGTTGTATTTTTCAAATATCTTGTCTTATTTATCTGCTTAATTTGTCACAGAAAATTTGCTCTTTCAATCATGTTGGTTGGTGTTGGAGATGGACCTTGGGACATGGTAAAGGAGTTTCAGGACAATATCAAAATGCAAACTAGGACCTTTCATAATTTTAAGGTAGATAATGTATGAAGCACGGACCCCTCTAGCATTAGGTGTGTCGCTGCGTCCGACACATGTCAATGTTCACACTTGTATGACACTCGTACGACACGTGTTAGACTACCTCAAACCAGTGTCCCAATTTTATTTTATTTTTGTTTCGACACTTCTTAGGTCGGTGTCCGACACTTGTATGACACTCATACCACACATGTCGAACAACTCAAACAAGTGTCCCATTTTATTCCTTCTTTGCTTTGACACACCTATGTAGCAGTGTTAGTATCCTATGTTTTTTACATTAGTGGTGCCGACGAGTTCGTGTGAGTGTCGTGTCAGGTGTCAGTGTCAAAGTCAGTGTTCTGTAGATAATGAATATTAATAGTTGTTCATATATGTTCTAAACAATTGGAATTCATTGTATAATCTCTTTTTGCTTCTAGTTTGTGAATTTCACAGAAATTATGTCAAACAACATTTCTCCTTCACAAAAAGAGGCGGAAATTCTTCTTGCAATCAGGGAAATTCTTTTTCAGCATAAGGCCGCAAAAGAGCTTGGTCTACTAGGGTAAAATTTTGATTAATGACGTCCAATATTATTCTCTTGTGTTTTTCAAATTCAAAATATGAGGTCTTAAGTTCATTTCTGACAAAAATTTGTAGATATCCTCACAGAGTTGCCTTCCCAACACCCTCAGCGTCTAGGGGCACTTCAAAACCATATTATAGGTCAGTATCTTTTCCCAGTGCAAGTTCAAGACCTTATCAATCTGCTAGTTTTGAGGGGAGAGCACCTTTTTACCCCAACGACAACAATCTAGCAAGCCCAAGTTCTGCTTATCACAATAAGGTAAACTATAAAATAGGGGTTATCTCGTTAGTTTTGATGGCATGCCATATAGGAATGCTGATATTATTTTGAAACTACATTGAATAAATATTTCATGTTTTTCTTCAGGCAAAAAGAGAACCTGGTCTTCCTTTATCCTTGAAAAAATTAGGAAACACACGGGAAAAAAAATTGTTGACATGGAAGGCTTTTATACGTCACGCATGTGACAGTGTGCTTGACATTCCTCCCAAGTATCATTGGGCCTTACTGCTGGTATGTGTTAGTTTCCTAAGTTATCAAGCAAAAAACACAACTGCTCCATTTGAATATTTCCAACTGGAAAAAACAATTAAGGCACCACCACAAATACTAGTACTTACCTTTGGGGAAGCATTTGAAGTATTCTTTCCAGAAATAACACACATCACAAAGTTCATGTTGTGTTATTTTCTGACTCTAATGTTGGTTTGTTCACTACAACTTGGACTGCAGATTTTCTGTATGCTACTAATAATTTCTGCACCCCTTTTTTACTTTCCCGAGCTGGTTCGAAAGGCTTCAAAGGTTGGTGTTGATTGTGGATTGTTCAAGTTGCCTCTAATATGGTTTGCAACTTTAGGGGCCGTTGGGTTTTCCCTTATTTGTGGGATACTGACATTACTATTAGCTTACTTGAGCTGGAGGTTCCTATCTAAAGGGAAACAAAAAGTTGAAGATGTTGATGTTAGTTTAGAGGAATTGTCTGAGATTTTACAAGTATAGAAGTGAGGATATTATGGTGGTTTAAATGTGGTGGGATGATCATGTAAAAATTGTTCTATTTATAAAAAGACATTTAAGTATATATTTTTTTAATTGTTTGTAATGTTTTCGGTGGCCGGCCGCCTGTCGAATTTAGATCCTCTCTATTTCTAAGAATAAATGACAATTTTCATTACTATTACCATTTATTTAAGGAATAGAGAGGATCTCTACTCCGGCCTATCACCACCACAACTATATTATTAGTTAAAATTTGTTTATGTTTAACCATTGTTTACAAAATTCAATGCAATATTAAATGTTCTTTTACAAATAGTATCCTTGATTATTTATCAAAGAGAGAGAAACAATGGTTTCTTCATTTGTAGAGCACCTAAATGGTTCTGTAAATAGAACCATTGTTATTACGCAACAAAGGAACAAGGGCAGGGCATAATAAATAAATCAAGTTAAAAAGGAACATTTCATATGGTGTCAAATAAGACCCTAGGATCAAACTAAACGGTGGCGATAATACTTCACTTAGGGTTTAACGGGGGGAGGGGAGGGGAAGGGTTTTAAAGAAGGGGAAGGAAAGGGAGGGGAGGGAAGGGAGATATATCAATTAAATACATGTTTGGTTCAAACCATGAGAGGGAAGGGGAGGGGAGAGATTTTAATTAAATATGTGTTTGGTTCACAAGGGGGGAGAGAGATTTTATATCCGAATTACTTTTTTATCCCTCTAATCTTAAAACAATATCATGATTTTTAAACAAACTATTTGCTTCATAAAAAATTAAACATGAAAATTCAGTAATCGAAAACTCCATAATTAATAAAGAAATCATATTTTGTCTTAATTCATTCTTAGGTGTGAATTAATAGGTTACATAGTCGTCCATGAGTTATTGGGACCCTGTGCGAAATTCAAGTTTTAATTCATATTCTCTTAAAAACTTTCAAAGCTTCAAACTATTTTCAAAAAGCAAGAAATTCAAGCTTTCTGGAATGAGAAATTCAAAATATGTTCTACCATTCCAAAAATATCTTTTGTTGTAGCAAGAATTTGCAATGTCCCAAAGTTTCAAATTGAGGATATGACATATTAAGTAGTTTGGCACTACTAGATTGCAATTGGGACTGCTAACTTTAACAAAATTTATCAATCCAATTGAACATGAACGGTCACAGTTATTTAATTAAAATACAAAGTTTGGTATCCAACAGCAATGCGTCACACCAGTGCTCCCCAAGGTAAGGTAGTACAACAATATATTACAATCACATATTACAACATGAAACACAAGCACATAAATGAAAACTTTGCTCATTTAACTCCAACATTGTCTAAACTTTTCCACTGCCAAACGCGTTTGCAACACTTATTTCAACACACTCTTTTAGACACACACTCTCTTATTGGTTTAATACCTATGATTCTCACCAATTTATGTGGAACCCATTCCCAATTGGTGCGACCCACATATATTTCATCCAATAAAAAAGTGAGTGTTAGAAACAATGTGTTAAAACAAGTGTTGCCAACATTACTCTGATTTAAGATGCATCAAAATGGCCCAAAAGACAAGTACAACACTCTGTACACGGATGAATGGTACACCAACAAGAATCATGATTGCAACGGCCCAAACAAACACCATAAAACCAAAAAGCCCTAGCAAGGAGTCCCATATGCAAACACTTTGGACCATCACATGTGGTGGCTTGATCCACAAGTCAAGGAAAAGACAACAGAAAATAATGCTCAAGACTACAACAAATGAAACATGTTGTGCAATTTCCTTACGTTTCTGCTGAAATATAGGATATGATTTAGGGATGGTTTCCTTGTGGTTCTTATGGAAAAATGACTTCAGGTAATGAGATTCCTCTCCGAGGAGCTGTGAAAAAATGACCACAATGTAAAAGAGCACAATGAAGAAAAGCAAAGTAAAAAATGTTTGAAAAAGAAACGAAGATAATAGTAATATCTTTTAGAGCAGCCTTCTCAGCAGTTCTGTATATGTTAATTCCAAATTCCAATCAATGCAATGATAAAACTCATACCAGTTTCATAAATTTCAGCATAAAAGCTTGTAAAATGATGCTAAGAACTGATAAAAGAAAACTAGAAATGGATGTGAATAACGTACCGAAACATTTCTCTCATTCAAACTCATCTTATCGTCTTCAAACTTTCCCTGTGGAATTTGAACAGCCATCGAATCAAAGCTTAAAAGATGAAACAGAAGTAGTGGTTCTGGAACTTCAAGGATAACAGAAGTGTGAAACAAACAAAAACTAGACAGGAAATTAAAGGCAATAGCATAGAATACAACCTAGAAAGCAAAGTGGCAATTACAACGAAGAATCCAAAGTAAGAGACGCGTTGATATGAATATGAAGGAAATTTCAAGGTGCTGAAAGAGAAATATGAATAGTTTATTTTATTTGATATGTGATGAGCTCGAGAAAATGCAAAAAACAACAAATAAAAAAAAAATAACGGCATTGATGAAGATGAAAGGTTCCTTGGATATTATCGGACACGCAAACGCGTATTTTTGATTTTAACTCCTTTGTTAATTATTGCTAATGGTGATGCAATAATTATAGTTTCTGAAAAGAGAAGTTAGATGCAATACAAAGTCAAAATGAAGGAAGTGGAAGCAAGGGAGTTGCAGTTTCTAAGTGAATTCTCACAACTTGATCATGTAAACTTAATTACTAGTCCAATCTTTAATTTCAATTGTTTCTTCTTCAACGCGTGCATTCGCTTCAACTAATTCTGTTATAAGGAAGAACATAATACACAACTAACCTTTTTTTAAGAAAAAAATTGAAAGTACAAAGACATCATTATGAATCTCCCAACACCTTTTAACTAATTACTAATTACTTATATCTGATTACAGGTGCTTGAGGATCTTGCATGTGCAGGTCTTGATTCTTCCAATCTTATTTTTGGAATTGATTTCACCAAGAGCAATGAATGGACAGGTTAGGCCATATTTATTGTTTTGAAAGATAAAGATTTTAATTTATGCATTATGGTGTTGTGAAGTATATGCTGAGCTTGATGTTGGTTTCAGGAGAGCATTCATTTAAGAGACAGAGCTTGCATCACATTGGGAATAGTCCAAATCCATATGAACAAGCTATATCCATTATAGGGAAAACCTTGGCTGCATTTGATGAGGATAACTTGATTCCTTGCTATGGATTTGGGGATTCATCAACACATGATCAAGATGTCTTCAGTTTCTATCCGGACAAAAGACGTTGCAATGGATTTGAAGAAGTTTTGAGTCGGTATAGGGAAATGGTTCCTAATATTCAACTTGCAGGCCCTAGATCCTTTGCACCCATAGTTGAAATGGCCACAACAATTGTTGACCGGAGTGGAGGAAAATACCATATTTTGGTGATACTTGCAAATGGACAGGTAATGTAATCTATTATTTATACAGCAGAAAGACTGTTGTTGGTGAGAAACTAATCGTATGAAGTTGGTGCAGGTAACAAGAACTCGACATGGAAGGCTTAGTCCACAAGAGAAAAAAACTATGGATGCCATTGTTGAGGCCAGGTGATTATTCTTAATAATTAATGTTGTAACCTTTCAAATATATTTTAGAAAAAATTATTATTTACTAAGTGACACATGTCATTTTACGACGTCTCAAATAATGGGATTTGAATTTCGGCCCTTGAGATCCTAAGATCAAATTCTTACAATTCTCTTATTCATCTGCTTACTTTGTCATAGTAAATTCCCTCTATCAATCATATTGGTTGGTGTTGGAGATGGACCTTGGGACAAGATGAAGGAGCTTCATGACAGTATGCCAACTAGGGCCTTTGATAATTTTCAGGTAGATAATGAATATTGATTAATTGATACTTATTAAACTGTGTTAATGATTGGAATTCATCACCTTAATTATTGTTAAACCTCTATAGTTTGTGAATTTTGCGCAAATCATGTCAAACAACATTTCTCTTTCACGAAAAGAGGCAGCATTTGCTCTTGCAGCATTCATGGAAATCCCTTCTCAATATAAGGCCGTGGTAGAGCTTGGTCTACTAGGGTAAGATTTTGATTCATTACCTTTGTATTATTCTCTCTTATTTTTTCAGATTAAATAAAAAGAGTCTCAAGTTCATTTCTGCTTATTATTTGGTCATGACAAAAAAATTATTAATATTTGTGCTTATTATTTATCTCTCAAACAGTAGTCGAAAGGCCAATCCTCCCAAGAGAGTTTCCCTCCCAATACCCTCATATTATGAACATATAATAGCATCTTTGGACGCTCAAACATTAATGCTACAAGAAATAGAGGCAATGCATATGTTTTTTCTTATTTACTCTTTGTATTGAATTTATTAGTTTGTTTTAAATAATTTTTATTTTTTTTGGTACACTTTTAAATAATATTTTAGTATGATTTATGGTTTTTACAGGCTGGTTTAGGTGCGACGCCAAAGAGCGTCGGTACATGGTCTGTTGAATTTCAACATATTAAGCCTGTTTCTAGTGATATCGAACTTGACATGTTTGGTATGCCATTTTTCTCCAAAGTTTTAAAATGTGTGGTGTTAGACCCCTTGTTCATAATCTCTGGAGTTTTAATTACAAAGTAATGATTGATAGAGGATTATGGTATACTATTACGATTCTCTAATGTTTTGTTGTATGCAGGAGCTCGTTATAAATCAAATCCCTGGGATTTGTACGCAGCGAGGGAGGTTAGTTGTGAGCTTGTGATTCATATCATCAATTTATATGTGGTATACTAATACTAACAAATTAAAAAAAATAAAAAAATACTAACAAGTGTTTTTGTTAAGAATTTATAAAGGAAATTGTTGTATATTTAAAATCTTGAAACTTTAAAAATTGACTTTGTTTTACATAGAAGTTATTTTCTTTTTTGACTTATTAACAAATATTCTGACACTTTTTTTGACTAAAAATGTTTTGACATTTGTTAGCATGATCTTAGTTGATATTAAAATTAAGCATAAAAATTTAAACTAACTTTAAAGAATCAATATTGCGATAAATCTTGCTAACTTAGACCAACCTAAAAACATTAAGGTGTAAATATGTACCTTTTCGTTTGAACAAAAATAATCACTTGTTACTATCCAAACACATTTGAAATAAAAGGTTATTTTCATAAATTTAGGAGACAATTTTTGAAATGCTTTATCGAAAAATAAAAATTGAGTTCAATTTACTAAGTTATCATTTATTTTAACTTGGTTTGAAGGGGGGCAAGTGGTTTTTTTTCCTTTTCCAAATGAAAATGTGTATATTTGTTAACTTAACAACCCCCGTGTGTGTGTCACACACACACGTAAAGAGATATCAAATTACACTGTTGTAATGTTACATCATTCAATGTCATTTTATTTGAATCATATTTTTAAAATTCCACTATTAGATTATAAGTTTATATCTTTTAAATCATCGATGTAAATTTTGCACAAATATAAAATTATTTGATATGTTATTGAGAGCCACTAAGATTAGCATTTTCAATAAAAACGCATAAACTCATAATGTTGATGGATCTCAATAACATACCAATTAATTTTTTATTTGTGTCAAAATTTATATGGATGGTCTATATAATAGTATAACCTTACAATCAAACAGTCAATATGTGCAGGGGTCGGGGTTCGAACCCCAGACACCCTACTTATTCATCTTTAAGGTGAATTTCTCTAGCCACTAGGCTACTTGACCAAAAAAAAATGAGATTAGCTCATTTGGTAAGGGATAATGCACAATATGTGCAGGGGCCGGGGTTCGAACCCCCAACACCCCACTTATTCATCTTTAAGGTGAATTTCTCTAGCCACTAGGCTACTTGACCAAAAAAAAAAAAGTCAAATTTAAAAAATATGTATCGAGTAAAACGATATTCATTGATGCAATATTTCATTGGTGTAATTTGATCCTCCTATCTCTAATTAGTTTTTCTTAATGAATCTAAAAAATGATAGAGAGTCAATGAAGATTGACTTAATTGATAAAATGTTGACTAAACTGTAAAGTCGTAAGTTTAACGCCTATTATGAGTGTGAGGACCTTTTTAGTTGATGATCCTACGTAAATCCCCTAAATCCAATTCCCCTAAACATTATTTTAACAACAAAAAAAAATAGAGACATATATTGGTCGATGAGAAATAAAAGATACCAAGTTAGTGCTTTCAAAATTTTAACTAAGGGTTATAGAATAATTTTTAGGAACATTTAGAGCTAAAATATTGTTACGGATTGTTTTATAGAAAATATATACTATTCCTAAGTAGACCATTTATGAGGATGTTTTAGATGTTAACAAATTATTAGAGACTAATATAGATTAATGTGTTTAGAGGGTTAAATATATTTTTAATCCTTTTAAATATGTCATTTTTTTGTTTTAATCTTTCTAAAATTTTCCAATAACTTTTTAGTCTCTAAAAAAATTTCAATCACTATTTTTTGTCCCTATCTTTAAGTTACTTTTTTAATGAAATTGTGCAGAAAAATTTATAATATTTTCTAAAAAAATAGATTTTTTTAACGAAACATAAATTAAATATGAATTTTTAACCGCCAAATATATAAAAATTCATATTTAATTCATGTTTTGTTAAAAAATTCTAATTTTTTTGGGAAAGATTCTTATAATATTATAAACTTTTATGCAAAATTTTATCCAAAAATATGAATTCCACATATGTGTTTACTTTAAAGAAGAGACTAAAAGTGAAGATGGAAAACTTTTGGGGACTAAAAGTTGAAGAAATTTTTTAGAGGGACTAAAACAAAGAGTTGACATATTTAACAATATTTTAAATTAGTATTTTTTTTCTAAATTTACTTTTTTGAAAGAAAAGAACTAAAAATGGTTTCATACTTTTAGGAAGTGAAATAAGTTTTTAATTATAATATAAAGAAACCTGTAAATAAGGGATATCTCAATGAGCTCATGCAATTCGTTTTGATGACATGCCATATAACAACGTTGATATTATTCTGAAACTACATTGATTGAATTTTTTTTAAGAGGAACTACGTTGATTGGGTATTTCAGGTTTTTTATCCGAAAAATATATATTTTTTGCTTCCTCTATGCTCGAAGGATTTAGTAGGAAACGCCCAACAAGAAGAAAAATCTTTGACATGGAAGACTTTTATGTGTTACACACGTGACAGTGTGGTTAACATTCCTCCAAAATATCATGGGGCCTTACTCATACTCTGTGGTAGTTTCCTTGGTTATCAAGCAAAAAACACCACTGCTCCATTTGAATTTGGATTAAAAACTTCAACTAATGCACCACAATCACTAGTACTTCCATTTGGCGAAGCATTTGAAGCATTCTTTCCAGAAATCACACACATAACAAAGTTCATATTGTGTTATTTTCTGACATTGATGTTGGTTTTTCCACTACAACCTGGAGTGCAGATTTTTTGTATGCTACTATTGATATCTGCACCCCTTTTTTACTTTCCTGAGCTTTTTCACAAGGCTTCAAGAGTTGGTGTTTCTTGTGGATCACTCAAGATGCCTCTGATTTGGTTTACAACTTTAGGGGCTGTTGGGATTTCAATTATTTGTGGGCTAGTGACATTGCTAATGGTTTACTTGAGCTGGAGGTTCTTATATAAAGGGAAATCAAGAGTTAGGGGAATTGAGGTTAGTTTTGATGATTTGTGTGAGGTTTAGAAGGATGAAATTGATCATATGATGGTGATCTTGTAAAAAATATAGTATATACACTCTCTTTTCTTTGTTTTGGCGCTTTTGTTGGGCGTTTTAATTTGAAGCTTGAAATGAATATGGATTTTCCTTTTTTTGACAAATAAAATGAGTATGGATGATTGGTACATTTGAATTTTTCTTCATTCTGAAAACACGACTTCATGTGAGTTTTTTTTACTCACAGCACAGGAAAAATAAGCCAATAAGGATGAGAAACTGGTAATTTAGATAAAGTGCAGCTAGACAAATCGAAGCATCAACTTATAAAGTACATAATTAAAATGTTTTATAAGTACTAAAAATATCGTCAAATGGTCTGCATTATACAGGTATATGTTCTTCTGTTGAGAATGAGCCCACACATTACTTTATAATAATTTTTTACGTTATGATAATTTTTAATTTGAATGCCTGCACCGCTGACAATAGTGAATGCCAAGACAAAAATGGTCCCATGATGAAAACAACAAAGGCTATACACCTATATTGTGAATTGTTTAGAAATTTCATTTTAATTCTATCCTATAGCTCACAATTCTGCCTTAACCTTCCATTCGGATGGTATGAAAAAAAGATAATTTTCTATGAATTTAAAGGAGATGCACCAACAATGTAGTCCAATTTTACACCATCACCTTATAAGAATCCAATATATTGAAATGAAAGCTTTTATTACAACCACTTTTCAAAAATAATTGTCAAATGTTTTAACTTCTTATCTATGTTGCATAAGTATGGGTGCGGTGCCACCAGATACAAAATAAGGCAATTTTAAAATAAAATAAAAAAGGTACGGATACGTTAATGTAAGTATAAGTTTTGTTATATAGCATAACATGAAAAAACAAAATTCTTCAATTCACAGCAAAAGCTTCAAAATAAGAGTTTAATAAGTCAAAAATTAAAGTTGGTTACAACAACAAAGAAAACTTAAATGCACAAATCCTATTATATTATCAATAATAATATAAGAGAAAGCCACAAATTTTACGCATCATTCAATAAATATGTTTTTCTGGAAGCCTAAGTCTGACTTATTTAACTAAACAGACTTTCTAAAAAGTCTAAGCTTAGGCCTATCTACTAAACAGGTCAGGCCGTAGGCTACCATACCATACCAAATACTAAGTTGGGAATAGGCTAGGCCGACCTACATGGGCCTACGGCCTGGCCTGTTTTGGCCTGACCTGGCCTGTTTAGTAGATAGGCCTAGGCTTAGACTTTTTAGAAAGTCTGTTTAGTTAAATAGGTCAGGTTTAGGCTTCCAGAAAAGCATGTTAAGCCTAATAGGCCGGCCTATTAATACCTATTTATTTAAAAATGTTTTTTTTATATTAAAATAATTTCATACATTAAAAAATATATACGCATTTTTCTCTGTCTATTAGTCCCTTAATAAGCTTTGTTGTTATAAGCTTTTAAGTAGGTTTTAATCTAGTTAAAATTTACTTGTATTGAAGTAGGCTTTTAAATAAGCTTTAAGGCTTATTTAGCCTATTTAGTAGGCCAAATGACTATTTGATTACCTTAATGTAAAGTAGGCCTGGAAGTAGGCTTTCAGGCCAGTCCAGGCTTTTAAATAGATCAAGTCAAAAAAAACGGCCTATATAGACCATAGACTTGTAAAAAAATTCGTAAGCCAAACCTATAAAAGTCTAGCCTGATCTATTCTCACCCCTACCAAATACTTCACCATTTATTTAGATGTTAATGAAAAACTAATTAACTAACTTCACCATTTATTTAGATGTTAGTGAAAAACTAATTAACTAACGCTTACGTGCATGTCCCCTTTTCTCATTTTCGATTCTATTTTAAAATTAAAAACATCAACATAACATATCAAAGTATTAAATTTTTCAAAGAAGTCTTCCATAAACACACCCCCAAATAAATACTCCAATTGACATAAAACAAACAAAATTAATCAAAAATAATTTATTAACATCAATTGACATTATTTAATTTTATACTTTTAAAAAATTTAATTTTAAATGTGTTAGGCTTGTGCACAAGTAAGTACATTTCTCTAGATTTTTCTTCAAACAGAACCTGGTAAATGATTGTAGCCAGTCTTTGTCAGGTCACACGAGTAAGAGCATCCACGATGGTAGTTCCCTAACAAAGACTCCTTAAATGGACTCCACGTGACACATCACTTATTTATAATTTTTTAATAAAAGTATCTATTGAGGACTTCAATGGCATATTACTCCTTTTACAAGTGAAACCAAGTAGTACACATTTTATTACTCCTTTATGCAAGTGGAACCAAGTAGTACACATTTTATTACTTTTTTAAACGTGGGACCCGTTAGTTACCCAGGAGAGAGAGTCCTTATATAGTTGCTCGTTCCTTAACGGGGACTCATTTTTTTTTCCTCCAATAGAGGGTCCTTAACAGGGAGTGGTCCTTGTTAAATAAGGAACCCAGTTGGAGATGCTCTAACAAGACTTAATAAATTCATCGTATAATTATCGGACATGATTAGCTGTTTGTGTCAAAAAGGGCACTTTGCTCTATGACACATATCAGCAAACGATGAAAAAAATGAACTACACACTTGAGACTAGAGAATACTGTACTTTGTGATATCATGACTTGTACTCATTAACAAGCAAGGGCTATCTGTCCCCTAAAGACAGCCAAAGTGACTTCATCAGAACGATGAATTCTCATTGAGATGTGTGATTTACTCTTACATCATTCGTTTAGACATACCATTCCACAAAGCAAATAAGCACGAATTAGAAAGAATTCAAAAATAAGCAGCAGATGATGTATATTGCTGAATACATCACATGTTAACAAAATCCAAATTCATTCTTACACCAAACTAAGATAACCAAGTTTTCAATTCAATTGACAGAACATAATGTGTTCTGTGAATACTGTTTAAACCACACTTTAATCCAAAACACACACCATCATCCTTGAATCCTGTCCTATCCTATAAAAAACAGATTGCTAAAGCACCTAAAAACAACATCAAACATCAACAGAGATTGAGATTTTCAGTTTCAATTCTTATTTCAACGTTGAAAACTCCTAAACTAAAACACAGTATTTTCTACAATGAAATCTTCATCAAGATTCCCTTTAACTACACTTGACAATGGTCACCATCAAAACACAACAGCAGAGCAGAACATAGACCTACCAAATTAAGCACATAAAATTCATAATTTCATCAAGAGATACCATACAAGATCAATATGAATCCATGCTCCCCCGGAGTCAAATCATCACCATATCATATAATAATTTAAATACAGCAACATAATTACCAAAGAAAATCAAACACTAAAAAGCTACTTAATTCACCAAACAATACATCAATCTAAAACTAATCAAGTTCCAATTTACCAAAAACAAGATAAAAAAAACTGGTTGACAGATGAATATAGCAACATCATTATATCAACCTACCTAAAATAAACTCTAAACTAGTTAGAAAAAAACATGATTTTATCTCATGGGGGTGCAAATGCAAACACAGAACCGAAGAAGTTTCGATTTTTATTACCACCACTATTGACTATATAGATTTATCTACGATTCTGAGGGTGAAGCTATGTTGTTATTGTGATTGTCGTTGTTGTTGTTAATGATGTTGTTGTCGTTGTTGATACTATTACCCTTACGTAGTTTCCTCTTCTTGTTCTTCTCCGAAACCGCTTTCGCAAAAGCCTCAACAATCCTCTGCTGAGACTCCAAAATCATCTCAGTCCGCTTCATTTCCATCTCCATCCTCATAGTTTCAATCTCTCTAGCCATCTCCATCTTCATCTGTTCCATCCTCACAAACCCATCTCTCAAAACCTTAATAGCATTCACCATTTCACCAATTGGATCTCTTTCCCTTTCTCTCTCAACCTCTCTCTCCCTCTCTCTCTTCCCCAACACAACCCTCTCCTTGACAAGCCTTGTTCCACCATTGATCCTAGACCCAGATTCTGAATTGTTCATTTTCGGATAGAATTTTGATCCGGGTTGCGCGACACTAACACCAGTTGGAATCCTAATCCGAAACCCACTACCGGAACCACCAAAACCACCCGAACCACCGGAAACTCCATTTCGGTAAAGCTTATCAAGACTTCTGGTATTACCAGAACCAGAACCACCACCAGCAGCGCTTCTAAGTTCCTCATAAAGATCATCATCATCATAATCATCGTTATCTAGTGTTTCGCGGTGGGTAATAAGGTTATGGCTATGGATATGATTATGATTAGCGTTATGATTAGGGTTTTCTGGTTTATGCGGTGGAGAAGGTGGAGAAGGACCCTTTTCCATAGAATCCATAGCTTTGAAGAGAACCCACGAAGAAGAAGAACGAGATCTCGGAACCGGAAGAGATCTAAGCTTCTGAATCTCAGATCGGTAACGTTTACGGAGTTTTTCCATTTTGTGACGACACTGAACGGCGGTTTTAGCGACGGGTGAAGCGTTAGGGCAACGAACAGCGACGGCATCAGCAACTTCTTGCCAATGGGTTGCTTTGAGATTCGTTCGACCGAGAGAGTACCATTTGTCACGGTAGGAATCGATCAGAGCAGAGGTTTCTTCTGGGGTCCAGCACGGTGGTGGAAGACGGCGAGATGAGGTTGGTGGTGGTGGTGCTGGGAGGGAGAGAGGGAGAGGTACGGCGGATGGAGGTGATGATGGGATCGATTCAGTTGGTGATGATGGCGGTGGTGATGTTGCCATGGCGTATAATAGCAGAGAGCGAGAAGAAAAAGGTTAGATTTTTAGGGTTATAATGAAGAGTGGTGGTTGTTATGGTGGAGGAGAAAAAAAAGAGAAATAGAGAGAGGTGGAAGAGAAAAAGGGAGGGTATGGTAAGGAAAAAGAAAGAGGGTGGTGCGGCATAGCATGATAAGGTGACGTGGGTGGATGAGGAGACGACCACCGTTTAGGTGAGAGGACTAACGTGCGCGGAGGGGTGGTGAGGTCCACACTTCTGACTTTGCCCATCACCACCAAATCTAATCTCTTCATTTTTCTTGTCATCATCATCAAAATTACCTGTTTGTGGTTGGCCTAGAGGCTAGAGCAAAATAAAATTACAAAATGATAAGTGGGGTGACATGTATGTGATTTGGTTTGGGTTAGTGATTTTTAGTAGCAACAACCAACAATTTTAATGGGAAATAGGGTGGGATGGTTTGATTTTGTGTGATGGTGTGTGTGGTGGCAATAGGGGTTTGGTTTGGATTGACCGATAAATAAAACGTGGTGTGGGTGTTACTTGTATTTACTATAAGTGGTCGGGGGTACATTGTATTTATTGGAGAGGTGGGTGTGCAATTTTGCTAAAGTGGGTAAGTGAGGATTTTGGGTGGATTTGGCTTCACGTCATCACACAATGACCATTGGGAATTTGGAACTCAAACCAAACATTTTTGTCATGGAGTGTAAATGAATGGCCTCCGACTACTTAAATCAAATCAATGGAACTACTTAACACTTAAGTGATATAATAGTTTATTGTTTTACATATTTTAATGAAGGAGAATAATTTTGATCTTCAATTATCTATTAACAAAAATTATAAAAGTTTTTAAAAAAAAAATATAAAAAGATGATATTTTAAAAATATTTATCAAGACAAATCCAACATTTTATATGTTATTATTTGATTTTATAAACAAAAAGGTTGGTTCGTTGGAATCTCCCTCTTCAAGGCTATATTAAGATCAATGTAGACGGTTCTTCTTTTGAAAATCCCGGTAATGCAGGTTTTGAAGGTCTCTTGAGAAACGATATGAGAATTTGGATTCAAGGATTTTCTGGTTCTTGTGGTAGAGCGTCTAATTTATTAGCTGAACTTTCAGCTATTTTGAAAGGACTTCAACTCGCCTGGGACCTTGGGTATCGATCTATCATCATAGAATCTGACTCTCGAACAGCTTTGGATCTTATCGCGGATACTAATTAGAATGACTTTCATCCTCATGCAAACTTGCTTTCTCTCATTAGGAATCTCTCTTCTCTCCCTTAGATGGTCTCCTTTAATCATACTTTGAGAGAAGACAATAAATGTGTTGACTGGTTGGCCAAGTTTGGTGCTAAGAATGTTTATTCCTTGAAGATATGGATGTCTCCTCCTCAGCTAAATATCTCTCTGTTTGTGGATGCCTCTAGGATATTTAGACACCGAATTGCTTAGTTTTTTTAATATTTCCCCTTGATAAAAAAAATAAACGAAAAGGCTTGTTTTTATATGTTGACAAGCGACATTAGGGCATTGTTTAAGTATCCAAAAGTAGTAACTTTCATATTGAAAATTGTGTATTTATGACTTTAACATGTGTTTGACTTGTATTTTCGAGACAAAATTTCTTTTAGTGGATTCTTTAAACATTGCACTTGGGACACTTGTTAGCAAGACTCATAGAAAAAGTATAATCAAGATATGTTACGTGAATAGCATACATTACCAAATTAGATCAATTAAATGGGACATCGGAAATATTCTAGGACGAGGACTCTATAAAGTCTCTCACTGATAGAGCAGAAAAAATTCACCTTCCATTTTAATCAAATGGACCAGATCTATAACAATTAAAAATGAATGTATCTAAACATTTCTACACGCAATTTTGTCCTCATGTTTTGACCATGTTCGTAGGGTTCAAATGCTTCAACCATTAGAGATATGAGAGTACTTAATCGAGTTATCACCATGAGAGAATTTTTTATTGATTATTTATTTTAAAGTGTTATTCTATTTATTATTAATTTTATTTTTTTGACACAATTTATTATTAATTTTATTAATAATTATAATCAATTAGTTTTCTTTTGACTAAGTGCCATGCACGTTTTCTTTTGATTACACTACCTGGTCAAATAAACCGTTGCTATTTACTTGCCATGTCAAAGCTAATTAATAGGGTTACGGTTATCGGGTACATGAGAGAATATGGTAGAAGCATGGTATAAGCTATGTCCAATTTTCTTTCCATCTTATAACAAACCCAATTGATAAAATTAACATCAAGTTGCTTCACCATCTAAAAAGTTATTCTTAAGACCTTATGAGTTCACATGTGGTGTTAATAGTTGTATCCTAGAAAGTACTAGCTTTGTGACTAACTACATCGTATAACCTATTTGTGGTGGCGAAATACGGCCAATGAATAGCACACCTCGGTCAATAATCGATAAGTTTTCATATTCTCTACTTTTACCTTATTAGGAGTCAATTTATTTGTGTTATACTTATATTTCCTCTATTTTTATCTTATTACAAGTCAATTTATTTGTGTTGTATTTCTATTTGATTTTTACCCTTTATAATTATTCTATGTCTATTTTTCCTACACGCCCTAGAATCCACCTAGGAAATAGTACTATTAAAGAAAATAAACAAATAAACAAAAAGAATTTACAAGTAGTGACCTTGTTGAAATTATAAAAAATATTTTTCTTATTGAAATAATGAACATAAAAATAGTACTAGTTATATAGTTGTTCTTATTTACTACGTGACAAATCTCAAATAGTGAATGTATAACAAGGTTTCATAAATGAAAAAGAAAATTAGACAGAAAGGTGAAAATCATCATATCAGATAGAGTTGATTGATGAGGATTATGAAAGATATGGTGAATATAGACAATAAAAGTCGATGTCCACATAATTATGAAATATCTACTAGTTTTTTTAGCTCATAATGCTTCTGGTATCTTTGAAACTTTTTTTTTTTTCATTTCCTGTATGCATTCTTTTTCTTTACATCTATATCAGTTTCTTCAAGGGAAAAGAAAGATAAACAAATCAAGAAAAATCCTCAAAGTCACATACCTATCAAACTAGTTGAAGTATATTCAACTCTATTTGTTTTGAAATCACCTATAACTTTTGTGCTGTAAAACCTAAATTTATTTGAATCCCTTTTTATGCATTCAAGTATGTAGAGATAATGAACAGAACAATCTAACAGATTCGGCACCTCGTGGCTCATGTGCTTATTCTTCGGAACCGTAAGAAAATCGGCTTTTTTAAGAGAGAGACAGCAATGTTACTCCAAATCTCTGATCTAGTTCGAAGATGAGAAATTTTCTCTAAAATTTCCATATCTTCAGATAGAACATAGCCAAAGACAGTGTATGAATCTCTCCATTCCTTGTGATTAGCAAGGCTGATGAAGAAATCTGGACCAGAACCAACCCATGCCACAGATCCTCTTCTTATGGCAGGACAGTGTTCTTTTGGAATATCCTTGAATTCAAACCCATGGGATTCCAATGTTCCTTGAACTAATGCAAATGGTGGTCCAAATGTAGCCTACATCATATTCAAATTTAAAAATACACATTAGAATTTTAAAAGGGAGAAGGATAACATATGAGCATCTTCAAGACATTTTCATGTAAGGTAGACCTAGGTTCTTTAGCATTGTCCACATAATATAGACGCAAAATTTTGTATAATCATTCGTGTAAGTTAAAGTTGCAGCCATGTGATTAGGAGATCACAAGTATAAGCTGTGAAATCAACCTCTTGCAAATGCAAAGACTGTTTAAAATTCTTAGAATTTCGGTAGGGCTTAAGTCAACCCTTACAAAATTGTCTTATTAGATGAAGACTGCCACCACTTATAAACTCACTTTCAGGACTCTGCCATGACAATTTGCACTTTTATTTACATGATGAACCTAACCTTTTTTATGTGGTTTCCCTCTTCATCCCAAAGAATTCCCCGGGTTTCAGCGCGATAAATCTGGCAACCAACACAATTTGGCAATCCCAACAGTTCAAGAATGTAGGAAACAGAATGTGGAGCACAGTGTGGCAAAAGCTGTAGAAATAAAAGTTCATAAAGGGTTAAGGAAATGACATTCACGTTCAACTCTAGTAATAAACATAGATAAAAAAACTAATCAGGGTAAGAACACAAGTTCCCAGTTTCCAACTTTCAACCTATCTTACAAGCAACTATATTAACATTAGATTATTAGAATTCATATACCAGTCGTGAAATAGCATTACAATTCACGTTAACAGCATGATTGATACCTAGAGAGTATAGAATCCTTATCCTAATTCTCACAAGGGCAAAACTAGAAGCAGAATTCAAACCTAAATACCTCCTTCCACATAGCCACACACTCCAACAAATGGAAAGTATGAAGACAAGATGAGGATGTATGGAATGACTTAAAGGTATAACTACTGCTCGGTACAGTTTATACCAGTCTTGTCAATTGCGGATAGCAGAAAATAGTGCTTTGTTTGAATTCGACTATGCTACACTGCTATAGCGTCGCTATAGCTACTATTTGACAACACTATACTAAATAGCGTATCACAGAACAATAGCAATTTGTTCAATTTGCGCTACGCAATAGCCGCTATTTGAGAATACTGGTTTACACTAATACTAGAGTCACTTTTTTGGCTATTTAAAGTTGCACTCTGATATTGAACATGCCCCAAACTCTGTTTAGCAAATAGGGCTTTTATCAACCGAAGTAAGAAGCCATGTTCCTTGGAGCTTTTACACACTTGCAATCCAAGCTTAAATGCAACGAAAAACTACCCTTACAGACTTTTATAAATATTGTCCTCAAAGTGATCTTCTACCCAGTAAAATATTTCCAATCCATGCTGTTCAAACCTGTGGCTGATGCTATCAGCAGGAACTTTTTAATGTAAAGTTTATCAACCAAACAAAGTATTAACATAAGCTCCGCAAAGTCCTTTATTTATTGCAAGACACTCACAAATACATAGAGGTCTGAAGAAGCAATCTACGGATATTGTAAACTTTTTAGATGGGTTTTGCATCTGCATTGGACATGTCTCATTTGCCAGATTAAATGTTAAGAAATAGACAATAGAAATATGACAAAATGCAAGACATATTCAGCATTTTGAATACAAAATAACAAGGTAAAGTGTGCAATGAGCATCATAGACAAACAATAAAGTGGAGATGTAGAGAAATACTTACTTGTATGCGAAGAATCCCGTAGTCAGTTTCCAAACCAACAACTCCCTAAAAGTACAAACGTATAATGAAAAAATGAATATATAGTTCAAAAAATAGAGAAACAAAAATACATATGTAACAATCACATAATTTAAAGAAGCAAACAGAACAAATGTATAATGATAATATACATTGAGTGCACTATCATGAACATAATACATTGCTTACAAATTAAATACACTTATAGACAGTTTCAAGATCATGAAAAAACAAAATACATTAATACATATTCAGTTCTTAGAATGAAGTGATTCAAGCATAAAGTTGGATTCACAAAACATTGATCAAATAACTAGTAGAGAATGAGAGACGTAATACTTTTAAATCCATATAAAATAATTTGACACAGATACATATCTCAAATAGGTATGTTCAGTACATATCAATGAGAGAAATAATTACAATAACACAGTATTCTTACCTCGCCCTTATCAAAGACAAATCCAGAAGTCCACATAACTCTATCTCCCGAGCCTAGTCGATCAGGGTTTAAAGCATCTTTTTGTCTTTTTAACCAACACTGAAATGCAAGTAGATAATGGTATAATATTAGGTAAGTGCATATGACATTCTACGCCTAAGAGACTGGAACGAATCCTCAAACTATTCTACATTTCAAGCAATAATAAACTACACAAGCTAAAAGAGTATATCTTGGTACTGCAGTATGAAACAGATTTCCCAAAAAAATATATAAATCATAACCTTTTTATGAGTATAATTCAGTTAAAGCAAAAAGGCTTTAAACCACCTAGATTCATATCAATAAAAAATGATGTTTGTTATAAGCTTTTCTACAAGTTCATTATGCATCAAGTGTTCAATAAACAGACCAACTAGAAAGTAGGCAAAAATTGAAAGAATTGCTAGAAAGGTAGCTATAAGGGTCATAAGCTTAACAATTTAAGAATATGCAGAGGGAAAACATTTTCAAAAAATGTCAACCTAAATCAAGTCATTTAAGTGCTTTCAACTGACTAAAATGAATCTTAACCACTATGCAGTTTTTGGTAATAAATAAATCTATGAGAAATTGAATTCAAATGAATTGACAAGGGTGTAAAAGAAGCAACAGTTTACCAACATAAAGTTACTTCATATATACAGACAAATGTACAACAAAAAGCAGTCACTAGTCAGTCAAAGGTTCCCTAAATCATTGAGCTGAACTTTCTGCTGTTATTAAAAACAAAAAATAATCAACAACTTTTATCATAATTAATCAATCAACAATTCAAGCTGAGTCTAAATGCACTACAAAGTCGGTGTTTGATAACTAACATGACAGAAACATAATATACACGGTAAGTTTAATTTTGATACACCGTCAACGAATTACTCTCGGTAACATATGTGTGACTTTATAAGTAGTTATAATTAAATTCAAATAGTTTTTAATAATATGATGATTACTTACTACCATTGATTTAAACTACAAAAAATCTTTACATTCACGATGTTGTAACAGCAACAAACAACCGAGTATTATCCTACTAAGTAGGGTCAGCGCCAGAATGCTCTATAATTCACTATGTTGTATACATGAATTAAATCCTAAAGCTTTTGTTATAATATGGTCAATTAACTACAATCTAGAATCAGATATAATCATCTAAAGTGGTAAAACTAAAATAAAATTAAAAAAAAAAGATAGAATTGCAACAATAATACCTCACCAAATCTAGGTCCACAAGCATTTCTATCACCACACCAAACCCAAGAATTACACAAACAACCACGACCATCACCGCGACACATATTCTTACAAGCCCTACAACATTCCTCAGAAGAATTAACCTTAAAATCATCACCCCATTTAACAGCATCACCCCATAGTTCCAAATGCTCAACCCCTCTACAGCATTTTCCTTCAAAACCATTCTTTTCATCCAAAACCTCGTACATTGTTGACACGGATTCAGTACTGCTCTGTCTGAAGACCATGGTAAGGAAAAAGTACAGCGCGGAACATGAGATTGCGCCAATCATGAAAAAGATGAGGAGGGTGAATTTACCGAAATCTGAGTCGTTTTGACGACGACCCATGATGAGATTATGGGAAATTTGGTGGCTTTTTTCTGACGAAGGACAGTGTGATGAGAAGAAGAAGAACCACATTGGTAGCTTTTCATGTTTTTTTCACGATGAACTTGTTGGATACAAATGCTAAAAGTAATGCTTCATCGTCACCATGAACTACCAATTTACGACACGTTTCATGTTTTCCTTTTTCTTTTTTCTTCTACTATTTTTGTGTCTTTTTCTCCTACACAATAATTATTACACGGGTTGGTTGGAGTACAAACTCTTACATCTTACTTATTTATCTTAAAAATATGAATTTATTGGTTTTTAAACTATTTGGCCATAAAAATAAAAATAAAATGGGAATGTACTAACATGACAATTTGGAGGGTAGGGTAGCTCAATTAATTTTAACTAAAAGATAAGAACTTTGAACTAAGCGATGTACTAACACCCCATTATTCTCTAATTTTATTTTAAGGTTGAGCTACCTTCTAAATGAACAAGAACATGAATAGAACCAAGCTCTTTTCCTTGAGAAAGAATCACAATATCAATCTTCCCAACATCTAGAATCGGATCCGATTAATGGCATAGTGTGGTTGTAGCCACACTAGATTTTTTCCAAAAAAATTTATGCATGAAAGATGTCAATTAGATTAGAACAAATGAAGGATGAATATTTTTTCAGAGTAATAAGTAGAATAAAATGTTAGAGGAGGTTGGCGGTTCATTCTATTCTTTTTTTTTAGTTAAGTAGTCCAGTGGTTAGAGCTCACATAATTTATTTGTGAAGAAGTGGAGTATCTGGGGTTCAAACCCCGGTCCCTGCATATATATGCAATATCTCTACGAATTGAGATAAGTCCACAGGGATGTGGTTCATTCTATTCTATTTAACGATTGTAAGGGTTATAAATAAATATGATCTAATAAAATTTGTCCAAATAATACTACTAAAACTATTACTTTAAGAGAAATAGTACATAATCTTTAATTTTGTTGGGAAAACTTTTTTTATAATACTATTTTAGCAATGTCCCTGCGAACACCATGTCCATGTTGGTGGTGACAATTGAAATGTTATCGTGTCAATTACATTTTTTACATAAAAAGAACAAAACAAAAAGCGCACTAAGGAACCACTAAAGAGGAATATGCTCCCTTTCGGATCTTTGTTACCAGAATTATGTGACAACTACATTTGATCCAATTGAAATAAATTGATAAATAATAGATAGTGTCTTCCACTAAATTTGATTGCTTTTTTTATTTTTATCCCTCCGATTTGGGGGAATGGACTTTGGTTATCTAGAGTTTGACAATGAAATAAGTATAATCTGACAAAGAATTGTTTCAATCAGAAATCGAACTCAGGTTCTCCTGAACAATTCGTTCTTTCGTAAAGTTCATTAACCACATGAGTCTAATTTCTTAGTATAAGTTTGATTGCTTTGATAACACATATTTAGTTGTATTTTGATTACATATAATACAAATAAACGTCCCAATATAAAATGAGTTGCCGCGTATCACTTGCTACATCATCAAAATACAACCATAAATGCATGAGTAAAGAAAAATCTAATCCCCTAAAAATTGGTAAGAAGCTGGCTCAACAACGTAAGTTCAACTTCGGCTGGAGCATATTTCCTAACCTAACGAGTCATTAAAACCTATTTAAATTTTCTATTACTAAAAATAATTCTGACATTAAAATTGAGGACCAAAATTATAAATCTAGAAATAGAAAACTAAAATCATGGAGGACATTAAATACAATGAATAAAACGACATTTAAGTATTGATAAAAAAAACTACATTTAAGTATTTGTCAAAAATATATATATATTTTTCCAAATTTAAAAATAGTACTAAATAAATAAGCCAATACTACTTTGGAACTTTGTAATCCAAAATTCGAACCCCAACCCCTGCATATAACAATAAATTGTCTATGTCAACTGAGTTATATTCACAAGGACCGAAAATACTCATTATTATTATGAATATAAACATAGTTTGATCAATTACGATCATCAAATCTTCAAAAATAATTTACTTTTATTTGAGATATTTATGGAGTCAACGCATCCCCACTTTATTGTCTTAGTTACCCCTCTCTTTCCTAGGTCAACATATAACCACACGAAGTTACCACTTACCATATGGTTGCTACTTGCTAGCTCAACGAAATGCAGGATAATTCACTCATGTTCATGATAATTCGACTGACAAAAAAATAAACTAATAAAAACTAACAAAAAATCAATTTAATAAACCAACTTTTTCGACAGCAAAAAAAAATCCAAATCCATGGACCTTATTTTCTTTCCAAATGAACAGAGCCAGAAGCTATCATATGAAACTAGGTTTTAATTACAAATCACATGTTTGACACTCCTCATGTTTGACACTCCTCTGTACATTTAGAATTAACCTCATAAATTGAATAACTTCAACTGTATCAAGAGAAGATCCAAGATATCTTGGATTGAAGTAATCCTTGATTAGTGGAAAATTCCAAATCAGTCTATAACTCAGCAATAATCTTTTCTTCAAAATGACGGCCATCAGGACGTCCATAAGCTACAAAATTCACATCCAACAGCAGCCAGCCTGTTACATTTAGATATGTTTAGAGAAATGCACCGGTGACCAGGTGTGCAATCTTCGACGTCATCCAACTGGGAGAAATATAAAGATGACATTTGAGGATAGAAAAACCGCCTAAAGAATAAGATGACTTACCTCAATAATAAGATCTAGATCCACCACCGCTACCACTCATATAAGTGCTACTACCGTTCATACCCCTACTAGAATACATGGATGAATATGAGCTGCCACCAACCTAAACCACCAGCAAAATAAAATTTAAGAATGTCACAAATATTTAGCCATATATAATAAAACACTACTTCCAATCAGAAAGGATGGTAACATTACATCACTTCCACGAGATAAGTAATCACCACCATAGCTTGATGAGTAGATACCCCCATCACTACCACCAAGAGAGCCTGACACACAACATACAAGAAAGTTGCAAGACTAAGCAATAAAATTTGATGTTCAAAACAACATATTAGATTATTTGTAATAATATTCACCTCTGCCATAACTTGGGTCCTGTCGACTGCTATATGCCCCATGTGAGTTTTGAGTAGATAGAGAACTTCTACTGCCACTATATCCTAAACTAGATCTTTCGAGCCTACTAATCAAAATGTGAGGAATAAGTTAGCAAAGAACAACAGGATCAGGTTGGGGGAATGCATGAACGTTGTTTGGAGGTAACTAACCTATCACCATAAGCCTCTCTATATCGGGAAGCACTGCCTCCATAGTCATAGTCTAAACGAGATCTTGATTGGCGAGCACCAGCATCAGCATACCGTGGAGAAATGTCATCCTGATGAGAAATGAAAAATAAGCAGAATTTAATTAGCTAAAATCAGAAATAAAATAAATGAGACCATTAAAATGAATGTTTAAAATAGAATTTTACTATGGCAGCATAAGGACGTTTCGAGCCAGATAGTGTGTCATAATCGCGGGGGCGTCCTTCGCGATAACTTAGACGGGGAGATGGAGAAGGAGGTCTTTCAAGTCTTCGATCATAACCATCATCCAGATAACCCCTCCTTGGTGCAGTACGAGATGTATCCCTATGCAGGTCAGTGGAGCCAGAGTCACGGGCTGGATAATCTCTATAAGATGGACGTCTTTGGGAGGCCACCTGAGAACCATAATCTGCAGAAACTCTACTTCTTGGAGGTGGCAGATCCACAGGTCGACCATAATCTCTCTTCATGCTACTTTTTGGATATGCAGCTGATAACAAGAGAGTATAATAATATATTATCATAAAGAAAGACTAACAACAGAATCTCTACTAGGGAAAAAATGTAATTCATACCTGCTAATCTCCTGTAGGATCTAGCTGGAGGAGAGGCTGGCCTAGCTCTTACTGGCATCGACGTTACAGGACGTCTATTTCTTGCACTAGAAGGTCTAGCTGGTGGAATGCGACTCCCAAGTCTTCTGAACACATGAGCAGGTCGACTCTGTCGTGTAGGTCTACTACGTGAAGGCCTTGCCAATCTTCCAATCTTGTGGCCAGAAATGTCCCTATGAGGAACATGTTTACCACGAACTTTCGGAAGAGGTCTCGACAATCTAGCCCTAACTTTTGCCTGAAAGAAGCATGCGTTATAAAAAGGCCATATTTAGCTGTTAGACATGTACATCAATTTTAAAAGTCAAACAGACCTTTTTGTTGCCTTCGCCTAACCCTGCACTGGTAATGCTCTCAGCGCATTCCACAGCAGCAGCATGTGTACCAAACGTAACAAATCCATAATTCTTCCTGCGAGCACCTGGCATGTTCTTAGCAAGCTCAACTTTTTCAACCTCCCCATATTTCTTAAGAAGAGCTCGGACATAATCTTCATCCCATGAAGGAGGCAGTAAATCAATAAATACTGTTTTAACCTGCAATTCAGATGCATTTGATCAGTTACACCAAAAACAAATGGCACAACTTCACCAACCTATGAAGCACAAGACTCTTATTAGATGTGTCCATATGTCCAACAGACAGCCACAATCATACAATAGCATACAACATGTATCACACGCCTCACATAAGTGTCCCTGCAAATTATTCTCTTTGACATGCCTCTGACATAGCTACAGACAGTGAGAGCACATTTTTTTAAAAATATCAGAAAAGAAAAAAAAACACTTTTAAAATTGCGATAATAGTATTTTAATTAGACATTAGAAAGTTCTGCATATGCACATCTTCCCACATACACACATCTTAATCTTCTCCGATCATCATCTTATTTCTGTCGTGTCCGTGCTAACTTCAAGTTATATTTAATTAAAAAAATCTGAAAAACAACGGACATGGCAAGGATGGAATACAATCCTATCCAGACATTAAAACTACTTAGGTTTCATCTTGTGATGCTTGTCCAACCTCCAGAGTAAACTAGGTTAAATATGTAGAAATTTATTAAATCAGTCAGTCTTAAAGTGAACCCAGTGTTGCTTTTATAAGTAATTAGTAGGAAAAATAAAGTCATAATACCACACCAAAAATATAGTTTACTATAAAAATGAACCACTACTGAGGTTTGAAGCCAACGTAGATGTGTACCGATGGCCCGATTCCCAAACGCTTGAATGATATCAAAGAACCATGTTTTGCAGGTTCAATACATCAGCCCTTGACAAAAGCAAGGAAATGAGATCCAGAAATATACCTGTGCCATAATATCATCACCCAGGTCAATAAAGGAGTTTGCAAAGGAAACCTCGGCAGGTTTATCAACTCCAAAAACAACATCTGTCTTCTGCAATCGCTTATAGGCGTCCTTAGCATCTGAACGAGATGAAAATTCCAAAAAAGCAAATCCACAGTTTGTTCCCTCTTTGTTACCATCTTCAACTAAAGTCAAATCCTTGAAACTTTCAACTCCATAATGTTTCAATTTCTCCTTTAACTGGCATCAGAAGTTTCATTAACAGTTAGACACAAGGGCCTTGAAGGTGGCAGGATGTAATAGTAGTAAGCATTACTCGGGCCTTGAAGGCGGCAAGAAATAGACCTAGAAAAAAGACTTACAGCTTCCTTTTTCCATGTCTTGCATATGTTATCTAAATAGAGAGTATCACTGTCCTGACATGTGGTGGTAGTGATGCCACATTGTTTGCCATTAATCTGAAATTGTAGTCATGAAAACATATGATTTAAGACACTACAAATTGTAAATCTGCTCTAACCATGAGAAGATCAAAGATTACCACTGGATTTTTTAGCTCTGCCAATGCTCTTTTCACTTGCTCAACAGTTTCAAAACGCAATAAAGCAAATCCCTTGTTTCTTTTAGTCTGAGGATTCATAGTCATCCTGGCTTCAGTAATCTCCCCAACTTTACTGAAAACCTTCCTCAGATCATGCTCTGTAGCATCCTTGTCTAGTCCCCCAACAAATACTTCCAATTCCTTCTGCTTCTGCGTCTCCTTTCTAACTTCAACCTGTTCCTCTTCCTTTACATCAGCCAGATGCTCATGCACGTTCTCCTCACTGGCATGCTCATCATCACCAGCAACATCATCATCATCACCCTCAACTTCTTCATAAACATATTCAACTTCTTCAACTTCCTCATCACCTGTATCACCCTCTTCTTCATCAACATTCTCTTCAGGTTCTTCCTCCACTTCATCTCCGACCTCCTGACCCTCGTCTTGTTCAATTTCTCTCTCATCATAGTCATCACCAACATACTCCTCGGGATCATACTCATGATAATTATCCTCAAAATCTAAGTGTTCATCTTTTTCATATTCATCTATGGACTCCTTAACCTCCTCTCCATTGTCTGCTATAAGATAAATATTTAAAGCCATCCCGATCAAAACACTCTCGAATTTTCCAACATTATAGTATTTATAAAATTAGGGTAATCCATTTTCTATAATCAATCCAGCATCCAGCATCACATGAGATAAAACACTAACACAAGATAGAGAAAGAACTAGAGCAAATTTAAAAAATAAATAAAAGAACTTCATAGTATATCTGATCCTATATACAATAGTTGTTACCTCAAGTTCCCAAAATGACAGAAGTACAAAACAAACGATAATGTGCAGTACCACTTAATCACGATCTATCAAAGAAACACTCTCTAGTTTCTACTAAAAATCCCATAACTTCCAAAGTGGGCCAAGCGCTGGTGGAACATACCATGTACAGATTTCCAACACTTCATTCACTATCACCAGTGGTCTCCCAAAAACCATCAAAACTCACAAGACAACCAACGTTGCCAATCCAGGAACACAGGAAACAGCGGTTTGTTTGAATTCTGCCTATGATATAATGTTATATCCACTATTAGACAACACTGTGTACTAAACAGCGTATCGCGAAAGAAGCAACATCTGTTTTCTCAAATTCCGCTACGCCCTATAGCTGCTATTTGTACTAAACAGCAAACCGTGAAACAAACAATATCTGTTTTCTCAAATTCCGCTACGCCTTATAGCTGCTATATAACAACACTAAAGACAACAATACCAATGGACAAATTTTCAAAACCCAATTTCACTTAATAATCATCACTAACATAAGCAAAAATTTCAAATTTTGATAAACCCCATGTCACATAACAGCATCAAACATAATCAAAAACACTGCATATATCCACAGAATGAAAAAAATCATAAAAAATAAAAAGAGGAAAAGGGACTCACTTTCCACCATAGCTACACCATTAGGCACTGTTTCAACAGAATTCTCCTCCGCCTTAGCATCAACAACATGATTATCTTCATGATTCTGGATAGGTTCAGGTTCAGGTTCAGGTTCTTGTTGTTGATTCTGAATTGCGGTTTTTGAAGAAACCTTCGCTTTCTTTGCCGCAGAACCTCTTTTCACCACTTTCGGAGGCATCGTTTGGATTAGATTTCTTAACCCTAATCGAAGCAATGAAATTCCCAACACAAGAAAGTGTTATTCGGATTAGAAAAACCCTAAAATCAAAATCTAAAATTGATGAAGATGAAAGGAACCGAATCCTATAATATTGAATTGATCGAATTGAAATTAAAATTGGAAGTTAACCTAATTCTGAATTTGATAAAAGAGAGAAATTTGGGAATCGAGAGATTATATAGAAAACCACAAAGAGCGGATGAATCAAATCAAATAGAAACAAAGGAAGGAAAAGACCCAAAACTTTAGAGGAAAATAAAATAAAATAAATTTGTTAGGATTTGGTAATAAAAATATGGAAGGAGATTTTTTTAAAAATAAAAATATGGAAGGAGATTAAAACATATTTTTATTAATATTCAATATTTTTTCACCCATGTGTAGTGTTAAATCAAAAAAAAATCACCCATAATTTTTTTTTGAGCAAAAATCACCCATAATTTGACAAAACATGTTTTGCAACAAATTTCCTTTTAAAAAAAATGTTTTGAAACAATTTTTTATACATTTTATTCGCTATCCTTCCATATTTATTTTATTATAAGTTGTTTGACATTTTCAAACATATTAAGAAATATAATTAATTTTGTATCGCAAAGAAAACTTATTAGTAATTTTACAAAATTATCCTCAGTTAATGACATAGGAAATTGGGACAAAAATTAAAAGAAAAAAGAGTAATAAATTATAAAGAGTATGATAGAAAAAAGGGTCATGTTAACTTGTGTCATAAGGACACATGTTAAATAACCTAAGAAGAACAACTTTGTATTAGAAAATATAACATGTGTTATTGAGGATACAAGTTAGCATTTGCTTAGAAAAACGATTTATGAACATCGATATTGTAAGATGATATATAATAGAACACAAATATTTTTTTCTAAAATGACGTATAGTAAAACATAGGGAGAGCATAAGATTTTTATTACTACCAAAATTTTCTCAAATTACCCTTCCTTAAAAATAAAAAAAAAGTCTCAACTACCCTTACTAAATTAATATAGTATTGGTCTTTTTAGCTATTGTCCATTTTCTTATTCATGTTTCTACATGTATCTAACATATTATTCATTGGGAAGAGAGAGATCTGTGTGTCACTGGGAATATATTCTTTGAGGTATTTTAGTATGAATTATGCTTAATAGCACGACAACTGTTGTCGTGTAATACACAGGACTTGTATTCAACAAGTCACTTTTTTTGGTTTTAAACATTTATTTTAATTAAAATTTAATTTTAATAAAACTAAAGCCTTGATGTGTGTGAGACGTGTTATGTCGTGTATAATAGCAGTGTTCTTTTAGTATTTAAACACCTTGTAAACTTGAGACAAAAAAGTTATTTTATGATTTAATGATGGACAAAATTTTTGGCTTTTGCCCAATCACTTGCCCTTATTTTATCGACTTTCATAAAAAGTTGACTTACTTTTCTCACCCTCTTAAATTACAAAAAAGTCTTCTAGATTATATAATCCGGAAACCAACCGCTTTTACCAGTTTACACACTTTGCTTTATTTTATATTATTTAGATGCTAAATTCATAAAATAAAAACACAAATATACGGACAAAAAAAAATATGAATTACATAATCTTTGAAAACCTTTGAAAATGTGTTTCTTGTAGTGCAGACCACTGTCTAAAACAAACTGACACATTCTGGATTACATAATCTGGACACCTCATATGGTTTCCGGATTATGTAATCCGGATTTTTACGATACTGGCCAAACTAAAGGACTACGAAGAGATCAGGACACTAATACATTGCATCGAAATAGGCAGCTACTGTGCCAAAATACACTGCATCGAAACCTTAAATGGGTAGACAAAGTTTGTGCTCATTCGACGTATTACAAAAAAAAAAAAAGGCTTTTACAACAGGAAATCAAGGCCGAAGAAGCGGAACTGCCTAGAAACCAAACAAGTTCGGTTTCGAGACGGCAAGAAAGGCAGATGTTGATCATATCATAATCCTCGTTTGCACCTGGAGATGGCAAGTGAGAATTGTGGATCCTGTCGCTCGTCGTACAAGCCCCATCGTAAAGACAAATGAACTTGTAGTCCAAACCTGGGGGCATCGAACGCAGTTCGAGTTGACCCCAATTGAAGAGAAGTCTGTCGGCATTGATGACGCTTCTATAGTGAGCAAAACGATGTCGAGTGAAAAGGTCATGAAAGAGGGATAAAATCCAATCTCTGTCAAAACCCTCGCTTACCAGTACCTTCAACATGATCAAGAAATATGTGGCTTCATCTGAACCTGCATTTTGGGCATTTCTAAGAACAGACTGAATCATTGGTAGGTTAGGGTGAGGTTGATGAAGCATTTGAGCCGCTCTGACAACGTAATATAGTGCATGACCACTGAGAGTAATTGCTACATGAACGTTTTTTGTCCCGTGATAGGCGAAGGAAGGACAAGAAGGTGCAAACAATCTTCCGACACCGCTCTGAGCACCACATGATTTTCAGAAAGTCTCTGATGGAGCTTCGAGGATGCCCGAAAGGTTAACAACTCTCTAGTGCTCGAAGCGGCGATCTTCTTGGCGTGAAGGAGTTATTGCTTAATTGCATTTAATGAAATTAATATGATTGGAAATAATGGAATTAATACCATTTAATTTTCTATCATACGTGCAGACTAGATTTTTATTCAACCCCTAGTTGTTGTAACTAATTAGCAACATTACTTGTATTAAGCACATTAAAGAAAACATAATCCAACTATCTTAACTAATCAAATTTCAACCTTACGTTTATTCAACTTGCTTTAATCTTATTTCTCTTGTCCTATGAATATTATTGTTAATCTTTTCTTCTCTCTAAAGAAAATGTTTAATTTTATTATTTGTGAAAATGACAAGGTCAATCCTCACATGAACAATATATATTTATCATTTTATTAATTGTTTTGACTATGTATACTTGCACACAATTTTACTCAACGTATTTTGGGCGTCGTTATTGGAGATTAAACGTTGTAATTTATGTTTTTATCTTATTCAATCTTGCATTTTAATTAGTTAAGCTTCTTATATGCTTGTTATGTTGATTCAAAAGTAAGTTTCTATAAACCTATATAAAGATGTTGCTAACATCTTTATACACATATGATCGTATCTTTGTAAGATATCTTCTAATAATGATCTTGAAAGTCCATGTATTATATTTCATGGCCAACTTTGTATTCAAGTGTTAGAAACCTATGCATACATGTTTGGAAGAGACCACTACTCTATCAAAACAATAAACTGTTAAAATGTTTAACTAACTAAATTACAATATTGAACATGATAAAACAAAAAATACACCATTTAACCACGACAACAAGACCTAAAAACAGTTGATTACAATAATTTTCTTAAATTATACAATAAAATTTTTTAATTAGTGAGAAGAAAAGTATAACAATAACATTCATACGAGAACAGAGAAATAATATTCAAACAAACAAACGCTAGGTTGAAACATTATTGGTTAAGATAGTTGGATTATGTTTTATTTAATATGCTTTATTTTCTAAGTGAGGTATGAAGATGCTGCAACACTTAAGTGAAAGAAAAAAAACCTAGCCTACTTGTTGTCCACGTTAGAAACTAAAATGGTATTACGATTTCCTTATGTCAAACCTCTAATTGATTTCATTATAGTACACTTAAATAAGTTTTTGTCACGTCATGGCTCTAAACTTTATATCTAAATATTTTCGTTAGTCAATGTGTCAATTTACAAATCTACCTTATTAGCCGCTTGAAACCGATTCATTAAAAGACAAGTCAGCAAGACAATATGTTCTAACAAAAACGGCTGCATTTTTAGTTATTGTCCATATTTTTTTATTCATGTTTCAACATGTATCCAACACATTATTCATGGAGAAGAGAGAGAGATGTGTGTGATTGAGAATACATTTTTTGAGGTATTTAGTATGAATTATGCTTAATAGCACGACAACTGTTGTTGTGTAATGCACACGACTTGTATTCAACAAGTCACTTTTTTGGGTTTTAAACATTTATTTTAATTAAAATTTAATTTCAACAAAAGTAAAGCCTTGTTGTGTGTGAGTCGTGCTATTTCGTACTCTCGTGTTGGACCGTTGTTGTGTGTGTGTGTTTAATAGTAGCAAATGATTTTTTTTTCTTTCCATTTATGATATAGGTTTGGTAGTTTTCAATTTGTTATTTTGCTTCGCAATTATTTGAGGTCGCTGGTCCCTAACTTTGTTCACCATTTTTTGGCAAAGTAAACTAAGAAGTAATGATTTTAAATTATTGCGAGGCAAAAGAAAAATTTGAAAAGGAGACATTAAAATTTCAGCCCAATTTATAAAAGGTTTCACACTTAACTTATTATCTATAATTAGTTACATAATTAACTTTCATTCCTATGAATATGCAAAAATCCTAAACATTGGTAAAATAACCTTTATATTGTGCACCACCTTATCTGAGTGAGTCAATCGAAGATTTGAGATTGAGATGAATTTCTTTAGTCCTATTTTAGTGTCTTTGGGATTTACATTGGTGTCTTTGATTTCCATAGGTAACAGGCAGTTATACTATATTTCTAATTTTGGGCTCTATTATTTATTTAGCCACTGACTTAACTATTTATTTGTTTTTTCCTATAGGTTGAATGACTTGACAAATTTATAAGACACATAGGTTATAATACGAGAATGCAACATCTACTAACCTTACAACAACAAAAAAGTGTGATTAAACAGTTAAACTAACCTTTAAAGTAGTTGGTGGTAGGACCTCGGAGTAAATTAATACATTTTGTTTTATCAAGTAATTCAGCGGCTAAAAAAATTCACCTTAAAAATGAATAAGTGAGGTGTCCAGTGTTCGAACCCCGACTTTTGCAATGTATTATGCATCATCCCTTACCAAATGAGTTAAACTAATGGGGACGAGTAAATTAATGCTTTAATACGAACACAATCAATTTTAGTTTTTTTTTTTCATTTCCTCTCGAATTAATGTTTTACAAAGTTCAACAAGTGTTGCGATTTTCCTAAAGAATACTAAAAAATACAAGACAAGGAGAAGCTATAAGTTAGACGTTCATTGAAAAAAGCTAAATAAATATGTTAAAACAACATACTGCATTTCAAACCTTGTTAAGATTAAAATAAGGCCATACATATCATAAAATGAAAATAATGAGCTTGAGCCAGGATTGCGTAAGGCAATTAACAAACAGGAGAGGGAGATAGTCTAATTGGGAGTCAGTTCCTGGGAAAACATGAAAGAAAAAATGGAACTAAATCTGGTTTCTATCGTTAGTGTTTTTTGCTCACAACATTGGAGAACAAAGTGTATGTCTGGATCAACGGTGCAATTTGCAAAATCACTTCGGTAGCACTGTGATTTAATAGAAGTTTAACTTGTACTAAAATTATCATGGTTTGTTGAAATTCTGCTAATTTCATCGTTAATCCATATATACACCTGAGAATAAATTATTTCTGTTTTACACCATCAGAATAATCATTATTTGCTTTCTCTCCATATCAAAATTTGGAGCTAAAATGGGAAAGGTTAAAAAACAAATGGAAAAGATTAATTGGGATGATCCTCAATATGTCAAAACTCAAAATACCCGTGGTGTTTATGTCTTTGTTGTTTTGTTATGTTTCTTTTTGGCAGTGAAGTTGTTGGTGTGTTTGTTTTGTGAAACGGCTTTTGTAATTTTTAATTTATCATTTTTGTTTCCATTTTTTTAATATATCGTTTTGTCTATTTTGTATTTAAATTAACAAAAGAATGAAGGTATATTTTTGGATGTTTAGATTTTATGTTTTTCATATTTTTTAAGAAAAATAATATGGCAAACATCATACAAACTAAAACTATTATAACCTTTTTTTTTTTAAATGGTGGGACTAAATTAGAGTATAACACGACCATTGAATTGATTTTTTTAACTAGACCAAGTATAATATATAATTTATATATAATGTACGTTTTAAAATACACATAACTAATCATTTGAGAATGTAGAGTATAAGTTAAGGAACAATTCATCTTCCAAAATATACAACTCTATTCCTACCACAAGGTTTTGAACTTTAGACATATGGTTAAAGGGTTCAAAATACTAGCCACTTAAACCACGTCTTGTTAGTTATTCCCATTTTACTGTCCAGAAATAAACTTCATTACAATGACCATAAGTGTTGTTAATATTTGTGCCCATTAATTGGATTATTTGCTTAAACATGACCTAAACTTAGAAAACCCGAGGCTCATTTTACATGTGATTAGGAACAAAATGCTTGAAAGTGATACTGAAAAATACCTTGAAAGAACTACACGAAGTTGAGTTTCAAAGAAGCTTTTAATTTTAGATGGTATATTAATTAATCAAAGTACAAAATCAGTTTAATGAACAAGAGACATAATCAATAATCTCTACCTATATTTTATACTTATTTGCCTCAAGAATAGTAACTGACATGATTAAGGATACACATGATCAGTGACAAACATCAATTGGTAGTGTTACTACATGAAGAAACAAGCTTGGATCATCAAACAAAGTTTTTAGGATAAACCCTTTTCCTATGAGGCGCTTGAACTTGTGCCAGGAAATGGAGACAGTTTTGCATTCAATCTTGAAGAGATATTAAAATAACAATGTTCAGGAAATTATATTTGGAATAACCCAACCATCACCTGCAGACAGAAAATACATTAAAATTTCGGTGCGAGCATTTAAAGTTTACAATAGACAAGAAGGCATTTATACTTGAATGCTTAATTTTTCTTTTGAAGCCTTTATCAATAGAAGCCTATCAATCATGTTTTTTTTAAGGATATTTCATGTAAGTATGCAAAATATTTGCTTTTAAATCCTTTATACATGGTTTTAAGACATTTTTTCAATTACCAACAAAGAAAAAGGATTGTTAACTAGCTGGAGAAACTAAAACACATACAGAGAAAAACAAAGCATTTCTTACCATTCTTCTTATTCACGAAATGGCGTGAGATCAATGCTAAACGGCTTCTTCCCTTTGCTTACCCTCTACAATTAATGAAGCTGGAGTTAAATCAAATATACCGGCTTAAAACTCAAAGCAAAACAGAGCATTCAACTTGTTTGTCTTTCTGTTGAAAAGCAAATGTATAGCCACTTTCACTATGTGTGCACCATACTGTATACATTGGACAAACACCATTCGGTATGTTGGAGAATCCGTGTGATTCTTTCATTTCTTATTTATTGTATATTTTCAATGATTTTGTTTACTAAAATCTCTCCTTGATTCAAGGTAGAGAATAAAGTACAACAATTTTTGCCTAACTATTTTCTACTCAGTCAAATACTACCTTCTCCGCAATGAATTTAACTAGGCCATAACCAATCAACCTTCTGGCTTATATATGGAGGGCTAGCCTCTGGTGTGGATTCTGATTCTGCCACTCAAGTCATATATACTATAGCTTTTCTGACATTACCAACTTAATTATCAAAACAGACTCACTCGACATTGATCTACGAGGATCCTATCATTTTTGACATGATAATCTAAACTAGCACTTACCGACATACCTCCCGATCACCAAAGATCTTAATGCATCCTAGGCCCTAAGGGTGTTTTCAATATCTTTAATGACAAAATACTTAAAAATCAGTTTTTCTCTATATAATAAGAAATCTTAATACATCCTAGGCCCTAAGGGTACCAAAGACTAGTTTAGTTAGCTAATTTAAAAATGAGAATAATTTTGATGCACTAACAGTATAAAAAATTTACACTATCAACCAATATAAAACCATCATTCGTACGACTTTTAAGCTAGATACAAAGAAAGTCAAACTCTTCTAATGATCGAATGGTTATGACTTATGATTGAACTGACATTATAAAAAATCTTTACATTGTCAGTGCATATTAATCAAATCCTAAAAATATAATATGCAACCTAGAATCATAAATTTCAAGCAACAACTTACAGAAATAGCTATAAGCTCTTCAAGTAGCTCCTCCAAGTGGCGCAAAGGCTGTCAAATAAAGGGATTTTGTATATATGTCATTAAACACTCTATTTGATAATAAGCATCTAAAGGAAAACACATGTTGAGGAAAGGGTGTTTATAAATCTGAAAAAAAATTATAGGCAACAACTCACCCACTGTGTTGGACCATCTACAGGTGCGTTCAGTGGATCATCATGCACCTGAAAACCAAAAAAATCTTTTAGAAGCTCATTGATAGAAAAAGTAAATAGAAGCTTTTGGAATTACCAACATGGTAATTACATTTTGGAATTTTTCCGTGAACCACTGCTGTTTATTTACACTACTAGCAAATCATAATAAGCCTAACTATTTTTCGTACCTCCATGAAGATCCCGTCCACTCCCACGGCAACTGATGTCCTTGCGATGCAAGGTATTAGTTCTCGAAGACCTCCACTTGCAACACCTCCTCCATCCAACTATAGATGAAAGTATAATGTTAATCCAACCAAGAGTACCATTTTGAGGAAGTTTTTTAAAAGCTGGAATCAAAGAAGCCAGATTTGATAGTTGGATTCAAGGTAAATATACTTAAAGATGGTGCAAGACTCCAATTTAGAGAGAACAAAATACAAAACGATATTACTAATTTATTATATTAATGAAGCATAGAATAGAAGTGAGTCTACGAAGCGCACTCACAATAGAAAAAAAGCAATACTTGAAGATTCTACCTGATATTCATGAATCAACCAAGAATAGAAGCCACATCTATGAATGCTTAATATCACAAAACTGAAAAGAAAACTATGAACTATACTCTCTGTGAAATTAAACTAGGGCATTTTGGCGTATGATGTATTCACTTACGATGGCAATCCCAATGCAAATATAAAAAATAAAATTGTAGGGATAAAGGGGGAAAATGTGAAAGAGACCAAAAAAAAAAAAAAGAAGTATCAATACTAAGGTAATAAGACATTATCAATCCAAATATTCTAACGATTATTGCCAACACCAATACTTCATCAATCATTAAATATAATAAAGCAAAGGTAGTTCTTTGGCAATTTTGACATTTGTCAGCTTTTGAGAGTCTTTACTATTTTAAAGTTTTCTATTATTAGAATGATTTCCTTAATGGTCTTTTATTTATTTATTTAATTTAAATTATTTTAATTAGATTTTCAATGCATTGATAGAGGATATACACGCGTATTGGAACGGCAAAGAGAATTCGCGGGTTTTCGAACGCTTGGTTCCTTTCTTTTTTCATTAGTTCCAACAAAGTTTCCTTCTTCGAGTTCATCAATTCCCACCCATTTCTTCTATTCAACCGGATCAACTTTCCAGGTTCTGTTAGTTTCAATTTCGATTTTCTATGTTACATATTGCATACTACTTCATATAGGTTCCTGATTCATATCCCCAGTTTTAGGTTTTTCATGGGACTCATTTTCCCTTTTTTCGTTTCATATCTTCTTTCTCCAGCTTTTATGATTTCATCTGATTTTCTGAAATTGATCTTTCAAATGGCAGGAACCCTGGTTTTATCTCTAAAATTACTATGCAAATAAGGACCATTTGTTCTATTTTCATAATTTCTTAAACTTTTATTTGAAGTAGTTATGACGTTTGTATCTCTGTCATTCAGTGCATTTTATATATCAATTATGTTTATCTAATTTACTTGATTTTTTGCTTTTCACCGTTGTCTATAGGGTAGACATCGGAATTTGGACGGAAAATGATGCTTCACTCTGATCTCAAACTTATAATATTAGTTAGTTGGCAACAATTTTGTGGTTTTCTTCCTCTTTTCACAAATGGTAATATTCTTCATTAAAACTTACAAATATCCCGAGATAAAGATCATAAGTTGAGGTTGTTCAATTGAATGTTTTTAATATAATTTTTAGGACTATACCATTGATTAATAAGGTTCAGTGTCTTTAAGATATTCATCAGTTAGTTAGTGCTTCTCTTTTTTTTTTTGTTCATTACTCATCTTTAATTTGTTTGTGGTGCAGGGATCATGAATAAGCAACAATTGATGGAATCCATGATGTTCTTATGAACATTTTTAGAATAAAACTTAAAGCACATGTGTTCAAGTTCTGAGGATTAGCAACTGAGAAAGGAACTGGTGTGTTTTCTCTCTTACTTACCTTGCCTCTCATCACTTTTGTAGCTCATGCTAAGAGACATTTTGTGTACCACGTTTTTTTCTCACTATACAAATTTTAAGAGTTATGTATCTGATAAAAATGCAAGCAATAAATCTAATATTAGTGTTGTTCTCCTGTTTGTATTCTTTACTTTCTGTTCTATCAACTATTTGGAAATTGGAAATAAAATTACTTTTATCTGATAAGACGACAAGTAATTATTTTTTCCCATTCTTATTTTTTCGTCCTTACATATTCACAGAAAAAGAATGGGAGTTGATTTGTGCTTGGATTTTAAATTCAAGAAAACATATGATTTTTTGTATACTTTGTAATTATTTTCTGTTTCATTTAATTTGAAAATGTTGGTTACATGAAACCAGATATTTGAGAAGCTCCCAATCATGGATTGTGCTCTACACCTACAATAAGGGATTCTGCCATTGAAGGACTTGCGGCTGTTACGAGGTACCATGATGAGACCTGATAGGAGATTTCAGAAATCTTAAGACTCATTTATGTGATTGACTGCTTGATCATTTTATTTGTATGAAAATCCTCAACTATCAACATTGGTGGTTTGTTTTTTTTACAACATTAAGATTTTTCATCTTTGTGCTTATTAATATAATTGTCATTTTCTGTTTTTCCATGGATTCACAATCAGATTATGTGCTGTAATTTGAAACGCTCAACTCCTCAGTTGAGTTGTCAATAGTTTCAGTTGGCATTGTCTTTAGTTTGTAAGCAGAATTGCAGTTAGATTGGTCAACCTATAGAAGACATCAACTATGTGTAAGAATATCTATTTTTTATCCATGGACAGATTTTTGTTTGACATTGGTTTGCTAATTAGTTATTTCTTGATGTTGTGTTTTTATATAGTTTTCAAGTTGTGCTTTGATTTGAGATACATGAAAATGAATGATAGCTTGCAAGTAATCATCCTTTAAAGTCGATAGTTCTGTTTTTTCTTGGTGTTTGAAGTATTCTACTTGGTAACATTGGGGTTTGAGTTGGTGTCTGATTTCCTATTTGTTTGCACTCAAGATGCAAGTTTTTTGTTTTAAGTTTGACATAAATTTCACCATGTCCTTTGTTTGGTGTTTTAGTGATTGTATAATGTATTTCTGAATTTTATGTTGTTTTGTGGTTTCTAAAAATGATTCTAGAAAACATTTTTTATGTTTTTTCATAAAAGAATGACTGATATTTCATTGTATATAGGTAAACTTTTTATGATTTTGCATTTTTCATTTGTACTTCTATTAACTTTTGGTTTTGAACTTTCATAATTTTTAGGGCTATGAACTTAGAAATTGTAACTAAAAATCATGGTAGTATTGCTTTTTTGCAGGAGTAATTTCTCTGTTATCTCCGGCAAGGGTTTACTATAAACTTCACATTTATAGGACCAGAAAAAATGTTATGATCTTCTTGAAGAATAAACTATTGCACGCAACTTCACCTATAGATTCATCTTAATACAATCTTTATCATATCTTACAACTATTTTCATTGATACTATAATTCTCTTTTATGTAATATTTTAACTTGTGGGCCTTTATTCTTTCTACATTTTTGCTTGATATGTCTCAACATATCAATGTCAATAGAACATTATGCAAACTTTGAACATCAATGTCAATAGAACACAAATAGTATGATGACAAGTTTTATTTTTTGTGAGCCTCAACATTATGCAAACTCATGAAATTGTATGAAATTGTGTCTTCAAAATTATTATTATTATTGTTCCTGTTATTTAAACGTCTTTTGCTATGAGTTTTGAAATTTATTTACATTTAAAAATTCTCTTATTTTGATGTGTTTGATATTTCATTTTTATGGTATACATACTGAATCTTATCTTAAATTTATAACAAATTAAAATATGAAATATATTTTTAATTTAACTTAAACAAAAGTTTCCCGTGCACCCCGTGCAGTGCATGGGTATAACACTAGTACAACGTTTATTACACCCTTTTGTGATTTTCAGAAGTATCACAGGCTAAGGCAATAATAAAAATAAAAGGTTGCAAAATCATGTTACTATGTTTGTATCAAATATAAGCATGGGAATCAGAAATATTAAACAAACCTTCTTTCCAGCAGGTTGTTGTAGTGAGTGCGTTATGTCAGCTACCTGAGACAAAACACGGTAATATTGAGTTTTCCAGAAAATAGACATCAGAGAGAGCGATAGTGGCAAGAAACTTCACCGTGATTTTTTTTAAATCATTGCGAACGGGATTCTTAAGAATCGTTCTTTATAATAAGGACATAATGAACAATGACGTTCAATCTCATTCTGTTAAATAGGCATGTTGAATTAATAAGGATTTTAGATGAAGAGGGAAGAGAAAGAGCAAATACTCAATTATGAATACTGATTGATATGATTGGTGACTATTATTTTATATAAAAAGACCAAACACTTACCCTTATTTATTTATACTAATACAAGATTTCAAATCTTAATTGAATAGGAAAAACAGAGAAATACGGACTTTAATTTTAAGAGGCAGTCTAGGATACTTTGAAAAAAGAAACTAATTTTATGAGATAATCAGAGAAATAATATAGAAGAAATATTTACTTACAACAGGACAATTTGCTTCTCTCAGCCACTCCAGGTTACGTGGATCAACAATCAAATCATCTATATAATAAAGGAAAAATAGTTTAATCAATCAGAAAAACAAAGAAATTGATTTCATTGTTTGCCATTTTAAGGCGAAGTTTATTACAGTTCTAAAGTTCAACCTCACGCATAGAAATTTCAGAGGTAGGACATGGAAATAACTAGCATCACTCGGTAAGGCCTTTTCTTAGTTAAAACATGACATGCAATACTGCAAAAAACTTAAAAAATTGAAAACATACAAAGGACCTTAAAAAAAGGTTATCAACTCACTGTAGCCAAACATTGTTCCTCTCTCACAAACCATCACATTTGGATTTCCAGCCAACCGAACCTTTTCGGCTGAATTTGCCATCACCTATATATAACAAAATTAAGAATCACATGAATAATGCTAAAAACAAGCAACGCTCATTAAGTCATTCTTAACAATTCATAAATTTAAAAGTAATGAAATTGGAAATACTTACAGAAGGAGCACAGAACTGGCCCTTCTTGATGTTGATAATCTTCCCAGTTTGGGCTGCAGCAACTAGAAGATCTGTCTGTCATTACAAGAAAAACAAAAGAAATAGTTGATGTTGTTACCACATTTATTTAATTTAATAGCCAGAAAACAAAGATGGATAGCTAAAGCGAATGCAACAAATATTTACTTGGCGACATAAGAAGGCTGGAATTTGAATGATATCTGCAACTCTGCCAACTGCTTCACACTGGCAAAAGCAAAGATAAATGTGCCAATCAGATCAGGAGTCAGAATCTAAAACATATATTACCACATTCTCCTTGCAACTTCCAAGTATATGTCGGAATAACCAATTTGATCATTTTAACATTACCAACTCACATATTATAGAATTATCAATAAAAATAGGTACTAACCACTCTGGATTTTCAAATTCAAATGGGTAAGCCAATTGTTAAGGAAAATATAAGTGACGATGAAATAACTGTTCAGATCTCTATTATTCCCCCACATTATTTCACACTTCAAATGTTCAGTTTGGAGCAATAGGCAGTGTCCTTCGTCTTCTATAGATATGTTCTTGGTAGTCTTGTTACCTAATTTCATATTTTCAGTTGATGCATGACTCTCAACATAAACCCTCACACCAAGGACTAGGCATCTAGAGCGTAGACAAAAGCTGGTGAAATAGAAGAGATCTTGACCCAATAACATATCTAGCATAGGTTTTGATACCATATTAGAAATTGGGCTTACAGTCTAACTTAACCCCACAAATCTAACTTGTAAAGTGAGGATCGGCCAACATTATAAGTATTATCAAGACCATATATCTAATAATGGAATAACCAAGAAAAATGTCTCTCTAGTAGTTTTTGGTATACAGTATTCCTTTTGTCATGAGTTATCTGCCCATGCAAGGAATAAATGATAGGCTGTGCAATAGTTGGAAATGTTTTGAAGGAAAAAGAGCATAAAATAATGGGATAGGTGGCATTTGTTGAGTGAAGAGAGACAGAAAATCATTTGTATATATTAGAGAGATGGGGGTCAATGGGATATAGGCAAGGATTGAGTAGAATTGTGGATTTGGAAACTTTGGATGAGGAATGCAGGGTTCCTTTCCAGCAAGTTTATCACTTTTCTCTCTTAGTTTTCTCTAACCTCTTTGATTCATTTTACTGAGCATTGCTCCATTTATTTATGTAATTTTCAATTTCTGCATTTGTTGGTTTATCTGTAACAGCCTAAGGGTGTAGGAGTCATCTCCCTCAATTCAGTTTATATTTCAAAATCTGTCTGGTTCCTATCAATATATAAGAATTTAATCCAGGTATCAACAATTCATTATATTAATTTTATTTACGTAGCAATCCCACTCATCTAAGCATCACTTAAAGAAAACCTTGCCAATTTTCTTCCTTTAGCCCCAACAAATATGAAATGATATCCCTTCAAACAACCTATAATTGGTATGCCAAAAACTGTATGGGAGTTTAGTTAAGGGCAACAAGGCTACGGAATATGATTTATACAAAACACAACAAAGCAGAAAAAAATTAAATGTGAAACCAGAAAGCTTATATTTTGGAAAAGTAAAATGGTTTTTACCTGGCTGGCCTCGTGCACATCTGTCACTATAGGAATGTCATAAGCTACTTTAACCTTCTCGAGTATCTGAGGAAAAAATAGCAAAAATAAAGAAGGAAATTCAGTTAACTAAGATAAAATAGCTTTATCCAGTGCAAAATTATATGATTTAAACATAGTTAAACATTACTATGAAGCAACTTACATGTCAAACAAACATACTAGATGTGTATTGCCATACCGACACTTGTGCTAACCAAATGCCATAGTTCTTCATATACTACAAGATGGCTTGAAACTTTACTAGTGTTACTATAGTATTTTTTTTCTCGCTTTAGCTACAGAAATATCTAGGACCGCAAGAGATGTTAATTGACCGATTGAAGTACTGTTGTTTTATATCCTTGCAAATCCTTACAAGGGAACCACATTTCTAAGGGTATGTTTGGATTAAGGTCTTCGAAGGGAGGATTTTGGAGAGCTAAGTCTATATTTGATTATATATTTGAGATTTAAAAAACAAAATGAAAGAATAACACGATAGATGATCATACATTTCAAATTTTCAATCACAATTTATTTTTAGAATATTTTTATAGCTTACTTAACTTTAAAAAGAAAAATAAGTTCTCCCATCCCAAGTCCTCCATCCTAATATACCCTAAAGGTCCTGCAAGAAGGTGCACATATGCCACCTCCAGTAACATTTGACTCAAAAACCTCTAGGGATGAGTGGAGCCATACACAACATCAAGGACAATGTTAAGATCCCATATAGGCAGATATATGGCCAAAGTACCCCTTATAGGTTACAATGAATTGGATGGCCATATCCCTTTGAGCTTGCTTTTGGGGTTGTGTCAGTATCATACAATTTTCTATTGCTTATGTTATCAGATAATCTATAACAACTATAATCCTCGAGATGCAAACAACAAAATTATGTTATGACAATTAAGTGTTAGAAATATGAACCTTCAATCCCTCAACCATCCCTGGGCCACGAAATGATTTTGACGATGTCCGGTTAGCTTTGTCAAAGCTTGATTTGAAAACCAATGGAATTCCAAATCTGAAAGATACATGTATATTCAAGATCATGTCAGCTGTCAAGATAAAACCAAATATAAAATCTACTAGCCATTTTACTTTACAAGTTAATTTGCACTAACCATGCAACCTTGTACTTCTATAGTTGTTATCATGTCTATACTTTTGATTTTGAATGACAACAGTGTAGAAAACTTTTACACTGACAATGGATCAAAACTCAGTCTTTTACTCCAAATATAGTGAAGAAAAAAGATTTAATTTCACACAAAATACCAGAAACACTTACTTTCAAATCTAAGGGTTTTACACAAGTACCTACTACCTAGGATGAGTTGTGAAACATTTACTTGATCTTCATTAAATTAAACTTCAACATATTTCCAAAAATTCATAGCGAAATCAACAAATAGATGTTTCACATTTCCACCTGCCCACATTATCAATGACCTAAAAGATTTCCATTTGATCACCTTCATTTCCCTACTATGTAGCACCAACACTTCTGATTGAAGTCACGTATCAGTGTCTGACACCGACACATTACATTACATTACACCGGATCACTTTTATTTTCTCAAATTATTACATATCTATGAGTCAGTGTTAGTGGCATGTGCCGTGTCCGTGTCAGTATTTTTCCATTTGTGAAAAAAGCATAAGACTTGAAAAAGAAATGACATACTTAGATGAAATAGTCTTGATGTGCTTAGCCATCTTCATTATATGCTCGTCTGATTCAATCACATTGGGACCAGCTAACAGGAAAAACGGGTTTGCAGCCTAATGGATTCAAACAAAAACAACCCATCAGATGTAAAAACAAAAAAAATAGCATTTTGATTATGACCCATAAAACTTAACATTCGAGAAATTCATAATCAGAAAGAAATGACGAACCTTGAGCTGGTTATATAACAATGCCGATGGATCCATTTGGTGAGAAAATGAATCTGCAGGGGAATGAAAAGCACAGAAACACTGATCAGTGATTTAAAAAAAAAAATAGTAATGTGATTGATCTTTGGGGGAGAGAGAGAGAGATGTTATTGGAAATGAAGAGTACCTTGTAGCTTGGTTGATGGTGAAGAAGAAAACGATAGAATGATGTTACGAAAGGAAAGAAATTTGTTGCTAAATAATTGTCGGTGAATGATTCAGTTACTCATCGGTAAAGAGGAAGATTCTATGAAGCTGTGTTTTTTTCTTCCTTTTTCAATGAACACCCAATTTTAACTTGTAATAATCATTTTGGTCACCGAATGGGTAACGGAGCGTGACAATAGTCTTTGAATGTATCAAAATATTAAAATAATTTATGCATTTCGTTAGTTAAAATAGTCTCTGATATTAAAATGTTTCATTAATATTGTCTCATAGCAATCCTTCAATATAATTATTTATTGTCATATCAATGTTCATAAATACTTACTTATTGTCATTTCAGTCAGTATATGAAAAGAGTTAATGTGAGTATTGAGAGATTATTTTAGCGTCAGAGACTATTCATTATACATTTAGTGACAAAGTGACTATTACCTAATTTTATAATTATGATCTTTTTTTCTCACTTCAATTTAATTTGGAAAAAAATATACTACACTAATTCCCAACATTTTTAACTTAAGAAAAAACTAGTTTCTCTTATCTTTTATAATAAGTTGGCATGGTTTGTCTTTCATATAGAAATATTAAAGACTGACTTGAGTATTATTTTTTGTAAGAGATAAAATTTAGTTGAAAGAAAATTGAATAAATTGGATCTTTACTTTATTTTTTTTATTAGGGCCGGGGTATCAAATAGTGTGTCTCAATCATGTGTATTGTGTACTGGGAATTTCTTTTTTTAAAAATAATATGCTATTATATCAAGCATGAAAATAAATTTAATAGATTATTAATTTATGGAGAAAATTACACCCGTTTAAAAAAAGTTGTCGCAAATTATTTTGAAGTGTAAGTTTATTCAAGCTGGTCAAATGCAATAAACTGTTTTTTTGCAATAAACTGTTTTTTTTAAGAAGAAAAAAACACGTAAGCTGTGTTAAAATTAGATGATGTTAGCAATACACCAGTTGAGCCTATCAAATGTGTTCATTGCATTGGAACTTCTTCTCCAAATCTTTTTCCCTCGTTTTTTTTCACGTGTATTCATTCCAGAGGGAGTATTCAGCTACAATCAGTGGTCCTCACATGATAATGAACAATAACAATACAGGATAATGCTCAAGATATTTTTACATCTCTTCGTTCGTCTGTTTTTTCTTTCTCCTGATAATGTGAGTTATTTTGTGTGGAGTTTGGGTTGTTTTTTTTTTGTGTGTGTGGAATTTGGGTTGCTGGAGGTGGAGTTTGAACCATAGGTAAATGATTTCGGTGTAGGGTTTTGTCGCGGTGGAGATTTGATATTTGTTGATTGAAACATTTTCAGCTCCAGAACTAAATTGTGGTCTCAATCCAACTCCATTCACCATGGCTTATATGCTTAGATCACTCACTAAAGCGGTATGAAAATAATGGTAGCGTTGGCATGTTATTATTATTGTTATCCACTATCATTCACATGAGTTGCAGATACAACAGTGCTGCAATGCATCAAAATTAACCCAAAAAAAATAGTGAATGGCTCATGTTTCGTTTATACCATCTTAATTGCAAGAAAACATTCCATATCAATTATGAACTACTCTACCACTTATTTGACATTGCCAAAGTAATATCCACTACAATTCTGTAGCCAATAAAAGGGTACATCAACAAATGATCGAACTAGTTTAATGTACAATAAATACCTGGTTAGCCATATGAACAAATGAGTAAACAATTTAAGCCAAAGAATCACAATGAGTTCAAATTTCTACAAGCCTATCAAACGTTTGAAGAGTGCGAGTGCAAAGTCGAGCATCAACCAAACTCGGCAGTGGTAAACAATCTTGAGAATCAAGCAACAACCTTACTTAAATTCATATTGTAGCCCGGCATTTATAGGAATTGCCAGTCATCCTCATTGGTGCCTGCATCATTAACAAGGTTCATACTAAGCGAATCATCCTCTTCGAATCTAGTGTCGTCACCTGACACAGAATTACTTGTGACTTGCATTGGGAGACTCCTAGACTGAGCTACAGTGAATAATGGTGCACCGTTTGATTCTTCTGCAAGCTTAGTTGCTCGGGAACAAAAATCATCAAAATCATCTGGTAGACAACATAAACAAAGTAATGTCAGTTAACAGAAAGTTTAGATATTAGCCTTGCCACAATTAAACTAGTTATGCCAAAATAACGGCAAACCTTTGTCTCGGCAATAAAATCCAATAGCCAAAGATGGGTCAATTGAATCTAGAGGCATGTGCCTGCTAATGCTGTTAGGAGTCTATAAAAGTTAGATATACAACAAAAACAACCAAGCCTTATCCCACTAAGGGGGGTTGGCATAAACGTTAGATATAAAGACGAATTAACAAATTGCAGTTGACTGTAAGAAAATGAATGTTAGTAAAAAGCTTACTTGCAGTGATATGATGATGTATTAGGCTCTTGAGTATCCCCAGTAATATTAACAACCTGAAAACCATTTAACATGTACTTAGTGACCTGCGAATCTTCACCTATCAAAAAACAGTCTGATCACTGTATTTTTAAGTTACAACAAACAGCAAGGAAACCAAATAGGATTTCACTCCTCCCAACCACTACTATCATCATTGACTCGTCTTTTCTATTCTACATTTTTCAATTGAATTGTTATGCACTGGCTTCTTTTCTTTCCTTTATATATTGCACTCATTTCTTTTTGTTTCCTTTAAATATGACCCCAGTTTTGTTTAATTTACAACCGGTGCTCATATTGGCACTTAGTGAAAATAAAAATGTATAGTTTTCTCCTATGCACGAAAATACATCTCAAGCTCTCTTGTAAACCTGTAAGTGCTATCACATTTGCTTCCAGAACTTACATAACGATAATTCTACAACAACAATTATATCAAAAAAATACTGAAAAAAAGGATAATCCTGCATACCGGCTTAACTTCATGTGGATCAAGGTAGAATGCCTTATCATTCTGAACACCAATAATGTATGTTGAAGCACCTGGTTTTCCACCCAAGATTCCAAGGCTCTGAGGAAATTTAAAAGTTGACTGCAATAAAGGAATGTACCTGATGACAGTTTATAATAGCAAATCATCAGTGATTGCACTATCATGAAAACTGAACAACTTTCAAATTATATTTTAAAAACTACACAAGCCAATATTCAATCAAAATAGACAGCTACAAGACTGAAATATTATGTGTATCCATCATACACCTAATTATTATCTCTGTTATGTATTAACTCATTAGACAAAGATAGAGAAACCAATCATTTTACATCACGAGGGAGATATACTTATAGTTTGAACCTATTAATAGATGTGTATCTGTAAGGCAGATGATGCATAATTACAACATAGAAGTTTTACCAACAGGGAAGTTTCTATCTGTGATTCAACTTCCATAAAAGGTGTAATTGATAGTATAAGAAAAGGGTGGAAGGAAATATTGTAGCTTTGAACATATTTAGTCACTCCATGGTAAAATGTAATGCGAATTTCCATGTTTATGTTGGCTTATTTGATTTAAGAATTACGATAAAGGAACTTCTCTTATGGATTACCACTTCTATTGTGTAAAAGAATCCAAATAGACAGGCAACACGTTAAACCAAGCATAATCATATAAAAAGGTTCAAATGTGAATCAATTATTTTGTATCATAGAACCTTGAAAATGTCACACACCTTAGATTGACTTTATCAAGTCCTAGAACCAAAGGAACCAATAAAAGTAGAGGAGTCCAAGGAAGTAGGCCCCTTGAAAACTCTGAACAGCGTTTTGAGGCATCTTCAATGCAGACAACCGGTGCTCCACCTCGTTCCCCGTCTTCATCTCCAGAAACAACGTAAATAGCCATTGGAAGTGGCTGTTCTCCTTGCTCATTCTTCTCCCTCTGGTTTCGAGCTAGAACTTCCCATGTGCGACACATAGCATATGGCCCCACCCATGACCCAACAGCTAGACCATAACCTTTACCAGCTTGAAGAAGGTTGTGGATAGAAAAAGCAGCCGCCTCGGAATCACCAAATAGTTGCAAGATGTCAATATATTCTTTATCCACTGGCTGTAAATTATAAATATACAATAATGAGTGAACCTAATAATGACGTTATACTCAACACAAAGGCGCAAACACAAAAATAACAAAAACAAAGGTATAAAAAGAACAATCTAATTGCTGACACGTTGCATATCAATCACCTGACCTTGTCAACAGTTTTTCTCCACGATCTACCTAATTTGTGAAAAAGTAATGCCTGAATATGACAAAGCAGTATTAGTAGTGTTAGTTCGAAAGGGAAAAAAAAAATCAGAAATTTAAGGTACAATGCGACAGAAAAATTGCTGATAAACAAACATTAAATAGAAAGCATAATACCTGAGCAACAAGCATCTGACTGCTTCGAAGCATACAACCCCAATTAACATCACTAGTATACTTCGAATCTTCAATTGCATCAAAGCCTATAAGGTATGTATATTAAAACTTGTTAGTTTACTATCTACCATCTAAACATCGCATAAAAAGGTAATATACATTTTACAGACCTTTCCGGTAAGTTATTAATATTTTAGAGAAAAAATCTTGCTCAAATGCTGCAAACACGTTACGAGTATCTACATCTCCAGTTGATTCATGCTGTGAAATTTTATGGCAGACACCTAGAAGCCATATATCGCCATCAGAGCTCGAAACGTCAGTCCTGCATGACCCCAGTACACGCTCCTGAAATCTCCTCATTGAACCGCTACTAACGACTTTCCTCACAGCAGCTGCCCACCCACTATTTCGAGAATGAACTGTTTTCTTTTCAGAAGACGATGATTCACTATATGTTTCATCGACTGAAAAACCAGATGTAAAGAAGGTTGACCATAAGGAAGCCTTGGGAAACTTACTATCACTAGACCCTGCCTTTGAAGAGGCGGGCACCTGAGTAGTATCAACAATCTCGGTTGAGCTTTTAGAAGAACACTTTGCAGCAACAATCCTATCACATAAATCCTTCAATACCATTATGAAGCCACATAAAACATAGGATTTGGCTCATAGAAGCGAACCAAGTTTGTGCCAATATCTGCAAGTAAAGAGGTGAATGATGAAATGAACATCCAAAGATATACACTGATTATTATTCATCGACAATCCAATAGTGTCATAACATCTAAAAACAACAGACAAGAAACTTTTCTTAAGCTAGGCTAACATATTATTCAGCTACCCTAAAATCCCATCATAATCTGCATTGATGAAAAACGGATCCAAACGAGACATCTCCCCTTTGACTTGAAGTCCAACTTGATGATAATCCCTTCCCAGCAAAATCCCCTAAGCCCAAGTCAAGTTCAAGCCCTCACACTTCAAATGTACACATCCTGAAAAAACACAGTTTTCGTGCCATCTGGATTTGTACTTCCAGAATCATGTCTGATTTTTAAGAAATATGGGGCGCGTAAAGTTGCTCCCTAAAAATGCTACAATTTAATCATGTAGGTTGACTTTTGCCAGCCCCTTTGGCATCCTATATATGCCACTAAACAGAAGCATAATCTCTTATTATGTGATTAAATTACACCATAATCAATCATAAACCATATTTCGATCCAATTCATTAAATTTGGCTTTTTGAATAAACAATAAAATTGGGGAAGCTATAGAAGTTCAAAAAATCGAAACTTTTTTGACATCATGAACATAAAAACTTGTAATCTTAACAATGAATAACAATCATTAATCAATTATTACAAATATACATAACTATCTTAAACAAAACAAAAACAAAAAAACACATTATACAAACACAAAATCGATGCACAGAATCAATTACATCATCAAACATGTTGAAATTTCATAAGAGCTTCAAAGATAACAAATAAACATCACGAAACTATGGATGAAAATTGAAAGATGAAGAAAACCCAAAAACGGAATCTTTTGAGAGACCCAAAATAGAATTTATACTGAAGGCGTATAAACCAACGATGATGGAAAAAGTTAAGCATCTTTACAACGAAAACGACGAAAATTGAGACAAAAAAAAATAATTTTTTTTAATAAATAAAAAAATGAATTAAGATGGAAAATTGAAGAGAATAAGGGATTGGTAGCGTACGTGGATAAGGATTTGTAGCTGAAAGAGAATGATGAAGAAATTTTGGATCGTGAATTGTTGTTGTTCAGGTATGCGACTTGGTTCGGACTCAATTTTTGATTTTCTTCTGTTTTCTCTCTCAACTTTCTTAGCTATTTGTCGCTAAATCTACGTAAAACTCATTGAGTAAAAGTGTGAAACATATAGTAAATTTTTAAAGGAATTTATAAAAGATGGTCAAAAAAATTTTACCAAAAAATAAAGCAACAAATAGAGAATAGCAAAAATATCAAAAAAATATATATAATATATGTATTTACAAAAAAATTGGAAAATATGGACCCCATTTGGTGATTTGTCCACGTGAGCTTAGCTCACTTGGTAATAGATAATGCATATTATATACATGAGTTGGGGTTCGAACCCAGACACCCCACTCATTCACCTTTAAAGTGAATTTCTTTAGCCGCTAGGCCATTTGACCAAAAAATAATAATAAATAAAAGTGATTTTGACATAGAATAACTTAGAGATTATGTTTTAGAGATTTTGTGAAAAATCATAATCTATTTTGCATTTGTTTACCGTAATAAAAATCATTTTTTGTAAACAAATAATCTAGTTTGTTTGGATACAACTATATAAAAGGGATTTTTTTTGTTACAAAATTAGTTCAATCTTTTAAATCATATTTTCTCTCTCCTCTAAAAAAAATCTATTTTTTGGGAAGCTGCTCTTAACAGCTTCTCATTTGAAGCTATTTTTAGATTATTTTTAGATTCTGATTTTTTAAAAAATCTATAACAAACGGTTAAAAGTGATTTTTTCTTTTTAAAAAGTAATTTGTTTTTTAAAAAAAACTTTAACAAACGGGCTCTATGTCTTGTTGCCTTGTTGGAGTCAATTTTCATTTTTATAGAGAAAATTTAGAGCGAGAGTAGAGTTAATTTTCATTTCGGTGTTTAGAAGCATGGTTATAAATTTAGTCTTTTAAATTTACAAAACATACACCAGTGGAAGCTTTAGATAATTTAATTATCTGCTTGGTGAAGAAAGAAGATGTAGAGTGGTGGTTCACGTTCCTCAGGTGTGGAAGAGGTTGAGTTTTTGCGACAGAGGGGAAAGGTGCATGTAGGTACATTAGATTCCAACGCTCGAGTCGGTATTTGAGAGAGGTGGTTAAGTGTAAAAAGTGGTGAAAATAAAAGTGTACTTTGAGTTACCTTTATATAGACGTGGATGACTCTAATTGTCCTCGTAATCCAAAGGAGTAGTTAGAGATGTGTTGGATGGCGGAGATTAGTTCGGGGCTTGCTCCTTTGCGGTAGTCCGCATAGGCCTTTGCGTGCATCCTCATTGTCTTCTTCCATGTGTGTTCTTGGGCTTAGGCCTTTGAATGGTTTTCCATGGGCTCTTGTCAGTCCTGAACAATTTATGAAAGCAAACTCTAATTAAGTATGGGAAGTTATACCCCACACCCCTACTATTGTATCTTTACCCCAACATTTTACATAAACTACCAAATTTACCCTTTATATAAAATTAAACACATTTCACCCTTTCACGTTCACCCCTTCTTTTTTGGAAAAAACAGGCTGGAAAAAAGAAAACTTCCACTCCCAGCAAACAACGGTAAGCTTTCTTTGCCAAAATCATCATCAATTGTTGATTGTTCTCATAATCGTTTCCTTTTTCTCTGTTCTTTCTCTTGATCCTTCAATGGAATTATTGATTGAGGTTTTAGGTTTTGTGGGTTTGTCAAGGTTTTACGGGGTAGTGGGTTACCATAATCCTTCATGGAATCGTGTTATGAGTTGTTTCCATAATTGATTTTCGAATCATTGATTCCCGAAAAACGCATGCGAAGCGTTCCGGTTGATTTTCCGAAAAACGCATAAATATGGGGTAAGGAATGGTAGTTTGCATACAGAGTAGTCTAGATTAATCTTGGTGGAAAATATTTGTGTTGAGTAGAGAGGGGTGGTGGTAGTTCTCTTAATTTGTTCTCTAATGGCTTGTCAAAGGTGGTTGAAGATGGTAGAAACATTTTGTTTTGGTTTGAAACGTTGGGGAGGGGGTTGAAGTTCTTAAGGATAGATTTGACATAATCTTTAGTATATCCACCAATAAAAGGTGACTGCGGCGAATATGTTTAAAGTGATATGGATTGGAGGTGGTGTTTTCCTCTAGGATCCGTTTGGTTCGAGTGTTTTGGAGGGAAGGGGAGGGGAAGGAAGAATTTTAATTTAAAGTGTTTGGTTCAATTTTTAGAAGGGGAGGGGAGCAAATTTTATTGCAATGTCAAAATTATCCTTATATTAATTTAAAATCTCAATATTATCCTTGTAACAACATTTATTATTATTATTATGTTATATTATCCTCGAAACAACTTTTACTATTATTAGGTCATAGATTATATTATCTTGTAACAACTTTTATTACTCATTGTAAAACCATATTACTAATTCATTATTCCACCGTCTATATCGTGTTGTTATAGATTACATCGTTATTGTTTCGTTACTTTATTATCCTTATTTAATTAAGTTTAAGGGTAAAATAGTAAAATAATTTTAAAGTCTCTCCCCTCCCCTTGTGAACCAAACACACTTTTAATTAAAATATCCCCCCT
>Ga0228711_1000183_pt1 | contig 62198 bp, 45 predicted proteins | sample MedpolnodulmetaG_2_FD_177996 | JGI IMG/M metagenome (GOLD analysis project Ga0228711, IMG submission 177996) | Root nodule microbial communities from Medicago polymorpha collected in Santa Monica, California, United States - brown nodules | ecosystem: Host-associated > Plants > Roots > Nodule... | reverse complement strand
TAGATGTGAAAAGCATAATTGAGTGATTCTTCAGTATTTGTGAGCTTTTCGCAGGATAACTTGCAAACCAAGTAATCAAAGTGCCTAAAATGTACAGTCTATTTAACTCCTTTTTGACACTTATCAATGGTAACCTTGTATTAGATTCGCGAAGGAACCAGGTTACTATGCCTCGTGTGATTGATACCCACTCCTTAGTACTTTCGAGTGATCATATGACCCTCTTGGGTAGGTCTATTTCGCTATTCTTATTCTCTGTTTGACTCATACCTTTTGCTAATGTCTTGCTCGTGTCTCTTTATGCAGGAAAGATGTCTCACATTCGTTCCTTGGTGAACAAGGCTGGCCAGAAAGTCACCGGCCAGAGTAGTGGCAACAGAAAAAGGAGCGAGCAACGGAGCCAGACGACAGATGCCTGGTTCCCTATACGTGTGCATGACGACCCTGCGGAAGAGGAAGAAGTTCCTCTTAAGAGGAAAAAGACTGCTTTGCTTGACAAGGGTGAGCAGGCTCATACTCAAGTTCTGGCCTCTTCCAAGGACGCTTCTTCTGCTGGCAAAGGTTTGTTTCAGCTTACCAAGGTGTGGTCTGAGTCCAGCAGCATTGGTTCCCAAGCTTCACTTTACTTGAGTGATTCTGAACTAAAGGCGATCCGTGATCTGGGAGTTGCTGGTCGGTCCCGAGCAGTGACAAAGGGAGTCATTAGTGCGATGAGGGCCTAGGAGGTGGCAGTGTATATAAACAACTCCTCCATGGAAGAAGTGGTGCGTTCTGACGCCCTTACCCGCGAGAGGGGTGAAATGGCTAAGAGGATGGCCGATCTGGAAGCTGAGTTGGCAGCCGTGAAGAAGGCTGACTTGGAGAAGGATAAGATGATTGCTTTCCTGGAGAAGAAGGCAGATTCGGCGTCCCGATGCTACAACGAGCTGAGGGAGGTCCGTGCTAAGTTTGTTGCGGAGAAGAGAGTGCTCGAGGATGCTCTCTGCGATGCTTCCCTTCCTGGGGAGGATGAGACTGAGGACATTGTTGTGCTAGCCCGTCCTTCCCTTGTTTACAGGATCGAGGAGTTAGAGAGGAACGTGGTAGGTGCTGCTCGCCATGGATTTGACAATGTTGTGGACCAACTCAAGGTGGTGAACCCTGGTGTGGAATCCCGTGTGGATGGAATCCATTTTTTGAAGTATGTTGAAGATGGGAAAATTGTTTCTTCCCAGAATGATGGTGGGCATGTTTGAAACGCCCGGGCCTATACGACTTTGTAATCTTTTGACAATCTTCGTTTTGTAACTGGCCTACGTGCCACTGACATTGTGTGATCCCTCGTGGCCTGCAACTTTGAATACTTTGTTTGATGTTCTTATCATACTTGCTCAAAAATGTTTGCTTTATTTTCAAGTACGATGTTTCGAACTGAGTGCTTATTGCGTGAGGCTTTTTATACTGTTTGAAGTATTCTCGAGAGCAAATTGTTGATCTTGTGTGTTTATAAAGTAACAATTTGTATGCTTTGATGTCTTTTCTTCTTTCGGTGATTGTTCTGGTGAGTTAAGCGACCTTTGAAGCAAAGATGAGTTCGCTCCGGCGGTATGGTCTACCCCCCGCAGTCGTTTGTTTTGATGAAATAAATCAACGACTGAAGAGTTTTACATGTTCGTCGTCAATTTAGGACTTTAACTCGTTGTTTTGAATTAAAGTTTTGCCTTTCCTCCCCAGGTATCGTTGCTCAGTCCGAACGTATACTTTCTGCGTTGTTTGCAAAGGGAAATTCGGGCATGAGAGTTCTAACTTTTACGCGGGTTATTTGTTAGAAGCATTTCACATCCAAGAGATTGTTTATCTGAATGTGTGTCCAAAGTTGTTTTCGGACAAGGAACAACGGATGAACGAAAAAACCAATTTAAGTTCAACTCACTGAGGCGTGAATCACCCATCGCGAGCTGAGGTTCTACCTAACATGCCGAGCAGTGATGCCGCAGTTGGTAGCGAACATACTGAGGAATACGTGTATTTGTTGTGTAGATTTCACTTATCCTTTATGTTTTTGGATTTGGAGTGGCTCGACTTTCCTCCTCCGTTGTAGTTGCTCGTTATTTGGAGAGCATGAAGTTCGTTGTATTGAACTAAGTATATACACTAGAGTTATTTGGCTGTGTTTGCCATCTAAGTGTGATACCTTTTGAGTTTTTCGGCATTCCAAGTTCTTGGAATTGTGCCTTTGTTAAGGTCTTCGAGTCCGTAAGCTCCCGTCCCGGTTTTCATTCGAACTCTGTAGGGTCCCTCCCAGTTGGCGGCGAGTTTTCCCTCTTCAGAGTCCTTCTGATTCCGTCGGAGGATGAGGTCACCAACTTCGAATTCTCGTTTTATGACCTTTTTGCTGTGGCGAGCGGCTATTTTTTGTTTTAGCGTTGTTTCTCACAAAGCTGCTTCACTTCTGACTTCGTCAACAAATTCGAGGTCTTCGCGTCAGTTGACCGTGTTGGTTGGGAAGTCAATGTCAGCGTTTGTTCGCCAAGTGAGTTCAGTGAGCTCAATGGGAATGACCGCTTCTATCCCATACGTGAGTCGAAAAGGTGACTCGCCGGTAGTGGAGTGGGGAGTAGTTCTATAGGCCCAAAGGACTGTGTGCAACTAGCCCACCTGGTTTTGGCTGTCTCCAGCCTTCTTCGTATTCCCCGCAAGATGACCCTGTTCGCTGCTTCGGCGAGGCCGTTAGCTTGAGGGTGTTCTACGGAGGTGAAACTTTGTTTGATGCCGATGTTTCTCAGGTAGTCCTGGAACTTCTGATCAATGAATTGAGTTCCATTGTCGGATATCACTAGGGCCGGTACTCCGAATCTTGCTAGGATGTTCCTTTTGAAGAAACAAAGTGAGACATGGTTGAAGTGCAACGTGGATGCCGCGTTTCATGATCGTAGCCATATTACATCTTTTGGATATTGTGTTAGAGACTCCCACGGGCAATTTATTCGGGCTCAAACGAAATGGTAGCGGGCAAATATGACAGTATTGGAGGGGGAGGCAATAGCCTTACTCGAGGCTCTTCACTTTGCTGATGCGAACAGATGGAATCGGGTTATCTTCAAGTCCGACTCATCTACTCTAGTGCAAGCTCTATCGTCTCCGAGTGATGGTAATTCAGAATTCTATGCTATTGTTTCTAGTATTATTTATCAGTTATATTTACATTCCAACTTCAAGGTGAAGTTTGTTAGGAGACAAGCGAACATGATTGCTCATACTTTAGCTAGGGCGGCCTGTTCTTGGGCTAGCCACCGTATTTTTTATTCTTATCCTTCTTGTATTGAACATTGGTTGATTAATGATAATAGTTAACTTTGCTTCGGTCAAAAAGAAATATAGTGTTTGTTAGTTTAGTTTTTTAATTTTCTTATTTCCTTTTGTTACTTGATTTGGATATGATAATATTTAATTGTGAATTTGGAGAAGAGGATAAATGAGACTTCTATTTATGAATTAAGTATAATATATTAAAAAAATGAAAACTAAAATATATTTAAATAGTCTAAATTTAGAGTTTTTATGTAAATATTAATAATATAGAACATGAAGTAAAAGTTCAATTCATTTTTATTCAAATATTTTCAATTGAATATGGAAGATTGTATCTCACATAAAAACTATATTTTAGTTTATAAAGGTGAAGACAAGTGTCTACCAATTTTTCGTATAAAAACAATCATTCGAATACTTTAACTTTAAATTGTTTCATACGATCAATATTAGTTTGTTTTTAATAGAAATTTAAGATTTGATCTTATCCCTCAGAATTTCAAGGAAAAAAGACCATTAATATAATTGAATTCAATGGCAAGTAAGTAAAACATATCAAATATTTTTCGAATTAGATATCTAACTTGAATCATGTTTATCAAATTTTAATTTTAAACTTAATCTAGAATTGAAAATTTTCTTTTAACTTTGAAATCTAGCTATTACAAACTCTAATTAAAGAAATGATGAAAACAAAAGGAATATATAATTAAGTTTAAATTAAAAAATGATTATTATATAAATCATATACAATTGATTTTTCTTCATTATCATGTATTGAATATGACTTTTGAAGTCATGTATATCACCCAACAATAGAAACAATCAACTAGCATGAATGACAAAAATCATTCTTCTTAATTCTTCATGTATTAAATATTCTCCTAATCATACATGTCATGGTATAAATATTATATATGTTATAAATACAAAATGATTATAAATTATGATCTCTATTACATTTATGTATCTACAATCTATCAAATATCTGAACTTTTTCATAATAATCGCTTAAATTTTGTAATCTTCAATTATTTTTTGATAAATTATAAATTCAAGTAGTTACCACTATGAACTTAGATGAGGAACATCGTAAAAATTGGTAATTGCTTTAATCTATTATTTCTTTTCATCCACTCTTTTGTATTTTACTCTTTTCTATCATTTTTAACACATGTGTAAAAATAAAATACATTTGTGCAAACACGCCTTTAACAAAATGCATCATTAAAAATAACTTCAAACTTTTAATTTTAAAACATACATCATGATGTAGTTTGCTTAAGAAAAAGGATTCAACAAAAATAAATTTAAACCATTAACTACAATTGACTTGATTGAATGGAAAAAATTTATATATGTAGGTGGTTAAAGGGAAACTGGGTCTCATTTGCACGTATTATAGTCTCGAATACTAAAGAGATTGTGCTAAAATCATATTTCATATGTTTTTTAAACTCAACATATTTATTTTAATAAAAAATCTGTTTTGTATCTAGCACCAAAATGCTAAATATAATATGCATCCTTCGTATATGGTTAAATTAAATAATGAAACTATAATTATTCAAATTAAATTATAAAGAATAGATTATTTGTAAAAGGGATTAAGATGAATATATTTTTCTGAGAAAAGATGAATAATTATTATTATTAGTCTAAAAACTACGTTGTCATGAAGTGTTTAAATGATAGATATGAAAAATGAGTCATTTAATTAATTAATTTTTTAAAACTGAGTTATTTCCTTCTATTTTCATTAAATAAAATAATTTTATTGACTCAAGTTAGAATATAATTTTGATAATATCTAATTATAATTCATAATTTTTTCTTTCTAAAATTCAAAAATGTATTAAAAAGGTAAACAAAAAGAGGAGATATAAACTTAACTAAGAAAATATATTAAAAGAATTTTTTATTTTTTATTTTTTTGAGAGGAGAAGAAGTTTTTATTAATTTCTATTGATTTCAAATAGAGATGAATGACACACTATTTATGTCAAAAGTAATTTTTTGTAATATCCCGCTTAATGACTTCGTAATGTTTTATCTGTTAGTGTTAGAATACGCTCGTTTAAGGCATAAGGGTATTATGGGGATTGCACATGTAGAGTATTTAAGAGTTTTAGGACTTGAGAGATTCATTTGTTTCATAACTTCCTCTCTCTGAGAGTAGAAAATCAGAAACTTTCCTCTTCCCTCTCTCTAAGCTTGCGCTCCCTCCCTCCTCTCTTGCTACTCCAAACCAAATTCTGATCTGTGTTGAGGAATCATGATGCATGTTGGTGAATCTTAAACTTTGAGTTGGCAATGGATTAAAACTAGAAGCTTAGCCCTTTTACTTACTCTCAAGGCTTGATTGAGGCTTAATGTTAGATGCTTGAAGCAAGGGTTTTGTCTAAGTGAGCTGGTACCATCAGAGCAGCAGAATTCAAGTGAGTTCTTAGTTAGAACTTCCCTCCCATGGGTTTAGGTCCTAATGGTGTGAGTTGTTGATGAATGATAAAGTATGTATGCACCTTTTTATGAACAATTGTTGCTTGATTTGTGTTTATTGTGCCATGCATTTTACTTTCCATTGATTCTATACATTTCTGGATGTTTAGGGTTCATTAGGATGTCTAGAATTGAGGTTAAGATGTTAAAATGATAAATTCTGCATTATGTCCTGAAGAAATTCCCTGATGGCGAATTTGTCTGGCTGATAGCGAAAATTTTCCAGGAACTCCAGCAACATTTCGCCATTAGCGAAATTGCCAGTAGCTGCCTCAGGTTCATTTCACTAATAGTGAAATTCTCAGGAATTCCTGAGACATTTCACCATTAGCGAAATCAAAACAGACTACTCACTTTGTTTTTTTTAATACGCTTGTTCTGAGTATCAATACGGCACTTGAGACAGCTATGTAACTCTCCTTAACCTAAAACAAAACCCTCAATCTCTATGAGCATAATGTGAAACCCTAACTCTATTTTTTTTTTTGGAAAATGCATGGGACATTTAAACTTCATGCAACAATGAAAGATACTTATGAGGGTTACACGTAGTCATGATTGGGTAGTAATAAGCGTAAGTTTAGGAACCCTAGAGCCTCGACCGAGAACATGTAAGATAGCACGTTCTTAAGACGCATCATGAACATGAAATGTATATGAATATGATAAGATATGTAGGTGTCGTGTCTCTCGCTATCCACGCCAGGGGGATACGACAGGTTCTCGTAAAGGGAACGGGACACGCTCCGCAAGGTAGGCCCGCACGGCACTGAGGGAGTCCGATGTACCTTAGTTAGGGATTCATCGGTCATGTAAGGGAATGTACTCGGGGTTACTCCACCCGATACACTCCGTAATATCAACTCAGATAATTGATTGATACACCATGATATGATATGTTTATGAAATGATACTACATGATACAAGCTTAGCTTCAAGTGAGAACGATCTAGTACCCCGCACGATCGTTTAGGTATGTTTGATTCCACACACGTATAATCAACCAATCGGTTGTATTGTAGACACGTGGTAACCGTAGGTTTCCCCGAAGTTACCACTAGCCTAGGGTTTAGGTAGGACTCACTGAGACGTTATGTCTCATCCCATTCCTTCATTTGTTCAGGTTCACAGGTTACTCGAGGCAAAGGTAAGGAGAAGGCTTCAGATTGATCGTGCTATGTTGGATCCAACTTTTATGTCTCTTTTGTTGATGATATGTTATGCTATATACTTATGTTGTAATGAACCTTGTCGTATGAGTTCGTTCGACTCATTATGTATAAATAATGTAGTATATGACTTAAGTTGACTTATGTATCCGAATCTCGACTTATGTCGTTTTCGTATTGTATAATGAATGTATCCAGTATCAGTTATAACGCACGTGTTGAATATTCTAGACACTTTTACTACGGGCGTTACATTTTTTATCTACTCTATACTCTATATTCACTTGACGATGGAATAATAAGTTTAAAAATATTTTAATAGCCATTTTATTTTTAATAAATAAATATTAAATCAAACTCGTGCAATGCACGGGTTGTATACCTAGTCATTATGTAAATTATACGTTAAGTAGGTAATGTTTAATAGTAGTACTAATAATAATAATAATAATAATAATAATAATAATAATAATAATAATAATAATAATAATAATAATAATAATAATAATAATAATAATAATAATCCTTCAAAACAAAAAAAAATATTGATCCCCTAAAAAAAATTGATAATATGATAATAAATTGATACATTTAAATATTTCCTTTTTTTTTGGACAGAAACATTTAGATATTTCCTATCAATCGAAAATACTTGAATTCTTTAAATAGAAAAATTACACACTTGAAAATACAGGTCTATAATATTTAAAGGGTAATGTCATCATCATCAATATCAATTTGAATTCCGAAGTGCTATATAGCACGAGATGGAAGCCAACGAGCATAAATAGGAGAAAGCAAAACATAGGGGAGAGAGAATTCAATTAGTTAAAGGAAAGATAAACCGCCAAGGATAGCATTTCATTCGTCAGAATTACTGGTAACAAACAATGTAAACTGAATTTGCCAGCTCAAATATATTAATATCCATAATAACTTGTATGTCATTCAGGTAAAGAATCATTATCATTATTATTATTTAAATGAAAGATAAAAAAAAGAATTAGCATAAGAAAATATAGACATAGACATGGCAATGGTTACATGTTATAATGTAACTCTTAGTGCTTCAAACAATATTTGGATGACTGATGATGTTATGATAAAACGTGTTCCTCTTTTGTGTCTCCAAATTGCTTATAATCTTTTGGTTTCTCGTTTTCTCTTCTTCATCCTCAAGCCTCTTCATGTGCCTCTCATTGTTGCACAAATGTTGGTAAGCATATTCATAATTTATGTTTTTTAGCCAATAAATTTGAATCATCAAATACACATGATACTTATCTTTTTCTGTGTATATATTTACAAGTTTTAATAAAATTTATTTGTTTTTTTTAATATAAAGAATGTGTTGTCAATTCGAGTTGGCACGAGTAATTAAAAACTCATTTAGAGACTTTAGTTTCTTAAGGGCAAGCGTTTGAATCTGCCTGAAGTTGTTAAAATCTCTTAAGGTTCACAATCCTTTTCGAAGAGAAAATTAGAAACATTATATTGATGTGAGCGAACTGCAATCAGATCCATTAACTAAGGTTTTGGTAGCGAGTCTTGTAGATAGGAAGAAAAAAAATGTTATATACTAAAGTTGGCATCTAGGTTCTCTGACGTAGATTAATGATGAGCCAAGTTAATTGGTCAATGTTTTGCGCCCAAAACATGTATCTAAAAAATGTCCTACTCGAGGAGATTTCTTGGCATCTAGGGTTTATTCAGGAGCTACAACGGTCTGAAACTGTTTGCAGTTTTGGATAATAATCCCATGGGATGCTTGCTAGTTTCATTTTATTTATCATTTTATTTATTACTTTTATTTTCCGAATGTCACCCTTATTTATTAAAGTTCTTGCAAGTATATGGCTGACAAATAATAGATGAAGTGCAAAGATATCCTAGTCTCAACATAATAGTTGCCATTGAAAATTGGCTTAAGTAATCATATTCTTAAGAAGTGTGCACATTTCAAATGAGACACATAACATGAGACACAAGGAGTAATTAGTGACATGGAATTTCAACATTAAGAAATTTCTACATTCATACATTTTGATTGCATTGCAAAAATGAGAGGAAAAAACAAGAATTTCTGAACTTTTCTATTATGCAGACTGGTTTTTCTGTTAGTCGAAGTCTCTTGGGATATTTCGACGGGGTAATTGACTTGTTTTACAATCCACGTGGAATCCTAGCTGTTGAAACCATTTCAAACTTGGGAATTATGTACTATGTGTTCCTAAGTGGTTTAGAGATGAATTCAGACACCATCTTAAAATCAAGGAAGAAAGGCACTAGCATCGCAATTGCTGGCATTGTGACATCAATGTTATTTGGTGTTGGATTTCTTACTCTGCAACAAAAACTTCTAGATAAAAAAGAAAAAACTCACCTTAAAGCTTATCTATTTTGGTGTTTAACACTTTCTGTCACAGGCTTCCCCGTCCTTGCTAGAATTCTTGCTAAGCTTAAGCTTTTGTATACAAAGCTTGGAAAGGATACATTAACAGCAGCTATGTTAACTGATGCATATGGTTGGGTTTTGTTTACATTGTTGATTCCTGCTGCTAATAATTGGGGAGAACGTTATTGTCTCTCAGTAATCACCACCTTTTTGTTCATAGCTTTCTGTTTTACTGTGGTGAGACCTATCCTTACTCCAATCATTGAAAACCGAACAAATAAGAACATGTGGCGCAAGTCACATATGTTGGACTTATTTATAGGATTGTTTATTTGTTCGTATATTACGGATTTTCTTGGTACGCATCCTATTGTCGGAGCTTTTGTGTTCGGATTGATTTTGCCTCATGGAAAGTTTGCTGATATGGTTATGGAAATGTCAGATGACTTTGTTACTGGTATCCTGTGTCCTGTTTACTTTGCTGGATTTGGTTTTAAACTCGACTTGCCAGTACTTTGGAAGACACCAAATTCAGTTTTAATGTTGCTTATTATGGTTTTGCTATGCATACCAAAAGTTTTGAGCTCTTTGATTGTCACTTTCTTCTTCGGTATGCCTGCTCGAGATGGAATTTCCATTGGTATGCTTCTCAACACCAAGGGCGTCATGGCCGTCATACTACAAAATATTGCTTGGGACAAAAGGGTAATTTTTAACTACAAGCTTTCTATTTTGCAACAATCATTTTTCATATTTTGTCTTGTGATTTAGAGGTCACGGGTTCAAATCCTAAAAGAGAAAACATCTTTGTTTGCGGGGGTAAGGTTATATACATCGACCCTCTGCAGACTCAAGATGATGGGAGCCTAGTGCACTAGGTTTCCCTTATCTCTCTAGTGATGCATAATTGAAATTAAATGTACTTTTGAATTTTAACTATGTTTGATTTTATTTTTTTTAATTTGCAGTTTTTGGATCCATCTTCTTTCATGGTTATGACGCTTGCTATTATAGTGATGACAGTGATAGTCTCTCCCTTAATAAATGCCATATACAAACCAAAATTCCGATTCATGCAATCGCAATTAAGGACCGTGCAAAAGTTGAGGTTTGATATGGAGCTTCGAGTCGTCGCTTGTGCCCACAATGCTAAACATGCCACTAACATGATCCATGTCCTTGAAGCCATAAATGCTACCAGAATTTCACCGGTACATGTCTCTGCAGTTCACCTTCTTGAACTCACTAGACATGGCACTGCTATTCTTGTTTCCCAGATGGATCATTTAAACAACATGGTAGGCGCAGAAACAACCAACTATGGCGCAAAAGCAGAGTTTGAGATCATAACTACTGCATTTAAAGAATTTGTAGAACAATACAATGCTGTTAGATTTGACACATCAAGCATTGTCTCATCCTATACGACAATCCATGAGGACATCTACAACGTAGCCGAAGAGAAACGCGCGAGCCTAATTCTCCTTCCCTTTCACAAAGAGTACTCAACAGTAGGAGGTTCTCCAGAAATAAGCCACAATGAACATTGTGAGATAAACAAAAATGTTCTTCAACACGCACCTTGTTCTGTAGGGATCTTTGTGGACCGCGGACTAGGATCGTTGTTAAAAACAAAGTTGCGCATTATAACTCTCTTCATTGGAGGACCTGACGACCGTGAAGCCTTGTCTATCGCATGGAGAATGGCAGGGCATTCAGGAACACAGTTACATGTTGTGAGGATCCATTTGTTAGGTAAGGCTGCAGAAGAAAAGGAATTGAAAAAGAAAATAAGCAAGTCTCCTCATGGAATGTTGTCGACTGTTATGGACGGTGTGATGCAGAAAGAGTTGGATGAAGAGTATATATTTTCCTTCAGGCACAAGGCAGTGAATAATAATGATTCAATTGTTTACTCAGAAAAAGAAGTGCATTCGGATACCGGCGAAGAGATTCCAACACTTCTTAATGAGATTGATAAACCTGGATATGATTTGTACATTGTTGGACAAGGCAGTGGTAAGAACACGACGATCTTTTCGAGGTTGTTGGAATGGTGTGACCATCCTGAACTTGGTGTTATAGGTGACATATTAGCTTCAACTAGCTTTGGTACACACTCTTCTGTGCTTATTGTGCAGCAGTACATGGTTGGGAGAAAACGTGTTGTTTATAATTGTCATGGTGAAATTAAAAATAGTCCTGAGGCATTATTGTAAATGATAGATCAATAATAATAATTGTTAGGAAGATTTCTAGTACTAGATTTTTTTTTTTGACAAGATAGTACTGGATTAGATATCACGGATTAATGAATATCATGTATATTAGAACAATTTATGTTTGTTTTTGTAAATTTTAAGTGTTTAGACTCCATCTTGTTGTTTTTTGTCTAGAACTTTAGGTTATATTGATTTTGATTAATCTCAGTCGAAAAATCAACATATAATATGATCCTCGGAGTCGTTGAAACTGAATCGGGAGTCGTGAAGGTGGGAGTGATAAAGACTTCACAATTTAAGATAGAATGTAATTTAAGATAGAATGTACTCCATCTTTAATAATCTATTATAAAAAATTATGAAAATTTGATATTTAAAAAATATTCGTCGAGACGAATCCAACATCTTTAAATGCTATATTTTGTCTTTATATATTAGTAGAAAAATAGTCAAAACATGTTATATGAATAATATATATTTTTAAATTGGGTCATTTAAAACGGGACGGATGGAGTATTATTTTTTTGGGAAGGCAGAGAAGGCTGCACTGCGATTGATAAGTCGTGGAAATGCCACAAATGGCTATGGACCATTATGTGGTTTAATGTCAAAACAATAATTTAAGTGGCCTAAAAGCCAATTATGTAATTCTTAAAATAAAAAATAAAATTTAAAATGCCCAATTGTGAGCTACCTGCCAAAGCAAATTGTCAATCAAGAATTTAAATTCATGCTCCTTTAAAGTCACTTATTTATAGATTAAATAAGTTTTCCGTCCATATTCTCTAAAAAAAAGTCTGAAAAATTCGTCAAGTTTTAGTCCTCAAATATTTTCCATCACGACTTTTGATCGTTGCTTTATTAAATATATTCACGTGTATCTTTCAAAATTTTAAATTGTTTTTTATAATTATGTTTGGTACATTATAGAATTATCTCTTATTCTTTTTGTGAACATAACTTAGTTGATAGGGATATTGCAAATATATACAGGGTTAGGGGTTCCAACATCGGACTCCCCACTCATTCACCTTAAGGTGAAATTCTAGCCATTGTACTACTTGATAAAAATAAAAAAAAACTTGCAAGTTTAATTATCTTTAACAAATGATAAATATAGATCAAATGCTTGACGGAAAATATTTTTGGATCGAAGATTGAACCAACATTTCGAAACCAACTCAGTTTTTTTAATAGTTAAATCATACAAATATTAATTGAACACAAACCTTATATTACAGAGGTTCAAGCTAAAAACTATATATTATATTATATGTATTGAAACAAAACCAGGACCAAAAAGAACTACAAGAATTTACCACTTCGACGTTAAAAACTGAAGGATCAAATGAAATTTTGAAAATTAAAATCTTACAAAACCAAAAAATGTTCAAGGCTAAATAATTAACTATAGCATGTTTTACTATTTCAATGATTCTTTTCTTCCTTAACTAAAGCTCAACTCTTAATTAACTATGTAAACTCAATCACATGATCTATTTGTAAACAAAATTGTATTTAGTGCAAAACAAGGTTTAAAAATGCTAATCTAAATCACTCGATCATAAAACTATGTTGGGAAAGTAAAGGTGTGCACAAAGCTTTATTGATTCCTCTACTCTAGGAGAATCATTATGAATGGCACCACAAGCTTTGGAAATTAACTGCATGAACGCCATTTGTACAACATTTACAGCTTGTTGGAGACAACAATAGTACCATGCATGCAGACAATACAAACTTTGTAGAAGTAGGTAGCTATGCATGGATGCCATGTGCACAAGAAAAGGTAAAGCTTTAACACCCTCTTGGAAAGAACCTCAAAGTTTGGAGATGATAATGTAGTTGTGCTGCATGGATAACAAGTGCAGAACAAGCTTTGCATGCAAATGTAACTAGTAGTGTATTTACTCTCAAACACTCTCATACACACCTAATAAAGCTTCCACAGTTATCACTTCCTCATAGCCAGCCATGGAGTTTGCACATCTCTCAGTTTTAGCTCTTTTCTGTGTAAGCTAACCTATTTTCTACTATGCTAGCTTGATCAAAACATATGCATGCTTTTCAATTTAAACTCAATATTAATAATATATACTATGTTAACATTTTTTACAGTTAGCTTTTGTGGGAATTGGTGCCACAACACTGTCTGCAGAAGATTATTGGCAAACTATTTGGCCAAACACTCCTCTGCCTAAGGCTTTCTCTGACCTATTGCTGCCTTGTGAGTAATATGAATTGTATATTTTGCTGCCTCCTAATAATAAGACTGTGTCATGATTTAGGAACTAATTGTTTTTTTGGTTTTTGATGTGGCAGATGGCAAAACTAATAACCTACCAATCAAAACCGAAGAATTGAACCAATACTCAACACTGTTTTTCGAACATGACCTCTACCCTGGAAAGAAAATGATCTTAGGTAACAATCATTCTCTTAGGAAGACGGTACGGCCATTCGGAAAACCAAGACAAGGTGTCACAGATTCCATATGACTGGCAAACAAAGAGAGACAAAGTCTTGAAGACTTTTGTAACAGTCCAACTGCGACAGGAGAACGCAAACATTGTGTATCATCCTTGGAATCGATGGTTGATCATGTCATTTCACATTTTGGAACGTCAAAGATTAAGGCGATTTCAAGTACCTTTGGCGTAAACCAGGACCAATATGTGGTGGAGGAAGTGAAAAAAGTTGGAGACAATGCAGTGATGTGTCATAGATTGAATTTCGAAAAAGTTGTATTCAATTGCCACCAAGTGCAAGCAACAACTGCTTACGTGGTCTCATTGGTAGCCCCTGATGGAGCTAAAGCTAAGGCCTTAACAGTTTGCCACCATGATACAAGAGGCATGAATGCTGAATTGCTTTATGAAGCTCTCAAAGTCGAACCTGGTACCGTCCCAGTTTGCCATTTCATTGGCAATGAGGCAGCTGCTTGGGTTCCCAATCATTCTGAGGACCATCCTTGTGTCATCTAGATGCTAACTGGTTATGCACATCATTTCTCGTCCAATAATGTCACGCGAAAACGATGCTTGGGAGTAGAGGATTTTCACCTTCATGGGATCCTCCTGTTAAAGTTGAACTTGTTTTAAAATTATAAATATGTATGTATGGAGAAATGTAAAGTACAACTATCTGATTTCATGTTTTCTAAATAAAACTAGTTCAAACTATGGTGTATCTTTGCATGTGTTGGTTGCATGGTGTCCTGTGCTCAGTACACTTATGTATGTTTGAAATTGATAATGACAAAAAAAAATGTTGTTTGATGTAATATTTATGTGTGCTTTTAAAGTATACTTTTTTTTACCAAGCATTTTCAAGACTAGCTTGTTGCTGGAAATGCTTGTCAACTCAAGAAAAAGTATTGATCACAAATTCATAGGATAAAGCATTGTGAATTTTGTGTTTTGATCTCGATTCCTACTATAAAAATTTCTAATGAAGTCCTTAGATGATACATATATACTTTTACAAACAGAGAACATATGTATGTGAAGGAGAACAATACCAATGTGAATCTTTAGCATAGGCATTAGCTAATAAAGTTTAGTACTGAGAATGCTAAAAAGAAATAGAGATATAGACTTACTTCCTCATTGAAGCATATGCAATTTTGACTCGGTGATGCATGTGGTGGATGCTTCATCTTCCCAGGTCCTGCCAATTTTTATTGGTCGAAACATAAAAAACATAGAATATCATTACAGTATAATCATTAACTGATATGAAAAACTAAGTAAAAAAAAAAAAAAAAAAAAAACAACGAATATGATTTTTTTTTCGAATAGCAAAATTTATTTGGCACAAACGCACTGTCACAAGACGAAACATGCGGGCACAAGAACAGGAATACAACACTGCTTATAAAGCAGGAAAAAACACCCCTTACAGTGAATGAAACCACACCAAGGGAACCAGCCAAACACAGGGCAGAAAACCCAAATTGGAAACAGTGGCTAGGCAAACAACATCGGTTAACACAGCCACTAACTGCAACCCAAAAACTTGCAGAACAGGCCCTATAACAGCCACCACACACGCCCAAACCACTAGCCCACTGCCACCTGGGAATCCAAACCAGAAAACGAAGGCTATCTACCAAAACAATCACCCAGAAACCACTCCATTCATAGAACATACAAGGAGAACAATTTAGCCTATTCAAACCCACTTCCAAGATAAGAATTTAATTTCCTCAACGATCAAATTCACCTCAATCCTTATTCTTTAAAATCTTCCTATTACGCGTATTCCAAATTACCCAAATTGAAATATGCCAAATTAGCCAAAAGCCTTTTTTTGACAAATTATTGCGAGCTCCGGCTAATAAACATTCTAATTGGATGAAAGAATTAGGGGGGACTAAAAACTCAACTCCAAATCTTTCCCCATACTTGAGATATCACTTGACAATGGAGGAAAAGATGGATTGTAGACTCCTCCACATTCCCACAAAACATGCACCCTCTTGAAGCATCCGGAGGTATAGCCTTTCGCTTCCAAAGATTTACTCTAGTTGGAATTCAATGAAATAACGAATATGATGTGATGACTGTTCTAAGATAAACTGCAACTTAACAATGTTAACCGAAATAGGTGAGGCATCCTTAAAACGATTATTGGGCAGATGTAATATACCACTGTAATCCATACAGTGTTCATATTGATTTCTTGCAAGACTAAGTATACTCCCTTACATGACTCTCCCACTCATCAAATTCCCACCCACCAACAACTAGTACACACATCAAATTTGGACAAACTCAAACACATTTCCAGCAAACCCTATCATACACAATAGAAATTGTAAAAATTAAATACTTAAACCAGTTAATTACTGGTCCTAGTCCTACGCCAATGCCTGACCAGCAGCCACCCATCCCTCAGTTATCATATACCATCTGCTCTTTCAATCATCTTATTCAATAACAACAGAAGCAGTGGATCTATCACATACCCTAATGACTCACTATCTCACCAATCTGCATTATTAAAACTTGACAGCATTATAACATTATTTGAAACCCAATCTATCAAAACCATTGCTGACTATTATCCACACCTCTACTTTAATACATTATCAAGCTCCTTATAGACTCGGCATTGAAATGGAAACAAAAGAACCATCAGTGAGAGGAGACAACACAAACCGTCCACACCCAGGATGTAAATGAATCAACAATAAGAGGTATTAAAATAGTGGCTTCCTAGTGTAATGGATCAAGTGCTCATAGTGCTTTGATACTTAAAAAACTATAATTTTTGTAGCATTACATTTCAGAACTACAGCAATAATTACTTTAAGAAATTACAAACCTGTAAAAGGGAGGTAGTAACTGGTTTTTTCTACTTTATTAGACGCTTCTATATGATGCCTTTGGAACTCTTAAGATGAAGCAATGTAGGTGGTTGAGCTTCAGGAACAGTAACTAGCAAAATGGTATCAATACGCTATGCAAAGTCAATAATCTACAATACAAAGGTCAAAATAACATTAGAATAGGAATAGGAACTCTTTTCTTCCAAAAAACATCGAATGAAATAGAAAGATATATAGGCCAAACATGAAAATTTATAACCTCAACTAAATAATTTGGGAATTCACTCGATATACCTTGAACTATAAAGAATAATTTGACAAAGGACATGAAATTCTACCTCAACGTGGAAAGCTAACATATTCATAGCAGAATACCATCCTTTTCGATAATTAATTGTTTCCTTTTCTTTAAATTGATAAATTCGAGAAACCTTTACATGTATTCATGACATACAATAATATCTCCTATTTATTTATTTATTTATAATAAAGAGGTATGCAGGGGTATGCAATAACAGTTAAAATCAAGATTTTAAATAAATTGAAACTAATTATCAATTTTTCTATTTCCCCCCTTCTAGGCTCTGCATGAAGAACTCAGTCTTCCTATCTCAGAAACCTCTTAACATCTAATGCTCTCCTCTTTCTTCATCAACTACGAATTCTGCTAGGATTGAGGATTGTCTATGACTAATCTATTTACCGAAGCATCTATATTCATGAGCTACTGATGTTCTGGCAGATTTATCCTAAAGAACAGCAAGGTAGGTAGCAGAATAAGTTATCCAAATTACAATTAGAAGATAAAATAAGTAAACTCACAACTACAAGTAAAAGATGATTTAAAACGTTTTCACTATCATTAATCATAATTGCTGTAACATGCATAATGATAATGTGGTCAAACTTAAGTTAAACTTCTTTTAACTCAGCATCTTAGTCATTCCCTAAGGTATATACTTCGAGGGTGGAATTCTTCTTTTAACTCAGCATCTTAGTCATTCACAAATCGTAAAAGAGATCATTCAACATAATGGCAACTGTCAAAATCATTCTTTTAGGACATGCAATGTGTTGCATTATTTAGCCTCCAAAGGCAAAACTATCAAGACACATTGCATCACTTTTAGATCACATGTTTCAGTCAAGTAGTTATCATATGCCAATTATGTTGAATCAGGCATAAATAACTAGTTATTTGAGATTGGAACATAATCAATCATATACAAACAAGTGCTTTTTAAGTCTAGGTGCAGTTTCATGTTTCCTCCTATCTTGAATCCCATGGAATGAAACGATTGAAACCCTTATGGAGGATGTTCAAAAGAAAAACTTATGATCAAAAGAAAAACGCACCATATGAGGAATTACAGCTTGCCAAAATTGATCTTTTGCAGATAAACTCATCATACTGATCATAGGTATTTCCATTATCCTTGTAGTCGATACAATCCTAGAAAGATATAAAATAAACTGTTAGATACCACAAAAAATACGACACCCTTACCGAAGGTAACTCATAATCAACAAACACCAGGACAATATCTTGCAATAACTTCAAAGATGTTTTACAAAAAAATCAATCACAGGAACCCCTTTGGATATTATTTTTCATAAGAACATAGTAGTTCACCTTCACATACATTAGCTCCATATAAAACAGGGCAACATAACGCAATAAACTACAAAGCATCTCACTTACTTTTACAATTATAGTAGACGTCGAGTGATCATTTCACGAAGAAGTTTCTCAGCCTTGTCATTCATGTCTTTTTCAAAGAAAGCATTAATGATTGTTTCATAAGCTATAGCATCAGGAACACAACCTTTGTCCTCCATTTTTGACAGCAAGGTCAATGCTTCATCAAACAAGCTCTCTTTACAAAGCCCATTGATCATAATACTATATGTTACAACATCTACATTATGGCCTTTCATCAAAAGATCCTGAAAAACCTTTTGAGCATCTGTAAGTCTACCATCTTTGCAAAGTCCATCAACAAGTATATTGTATGTATACATATTTGCCTGAATACCTTGATCTTTAATTTTCTTTAGCAATGCAATTGCCTTATCAACTTGATGGCTTTTGCACAAAGCATCAATCAAAGAAGTGTAAGTGATTACATTAGGTGGTTGACCTCTATCATGCATCTCATCAACATACTTCAAAGCACTATTGATTCTCCCTGATTTGCACAAACCATCAATAAGAGAACTATAAGCTACCACGTCAGGAATCACATTTTCGTTACGCATCCCTTCAAAGAGATCCATAGCCTCATTCAACATTTTCATTTTACATAATCCACTAATCATGACACTATAGCTATGAACATCACGAGTCACTCCCATTCGAGCCATAATGTTAAATACATCCTTAGCCTTCCCCGCTTCCTTAACTAAAAAATATCCATCCATCAAAGCACTATAAGTAAAAACATCCAGTTCCACACCTTTTTTCGTCATCACCGTAACCAAACTTTTCGCTTCTCTCATCTTTCCTTCCTTACACAAACCATCAACCAATGTATTAAACGTACAAACAACAGGGTATACGTTTTTCAACACCATTTCATTTAACAATCCAAACGCTTTATCCAATTGACCCACAATACAAAACCCATATATCAAACTCGTGTAAGTAACAACATTAGGAAAAACCCTCTTCTCAAACATTTCACAATATAAATCAAACGCGTCCCTCACAAGTTTATCTTTACATAAACCATCAATAATAGTATTATACATTACAACATCCGGTCTACAAATCTCTCCTTCAATTTTTCTCAGTAACCGTATGGCCGGTCCTGTTTGTCCTATTTTACATAATCCATTTATCAACGTCCCGTAACTAACATGATCCAACTTAATTCCCCGGGAAACTAATCTATCATGAAAATCTAAAGCTTCTTTAACTTCGCCGTTAAGACATAGACCTCTTATAAGGGTAGTGTAGGTAATTACATCAGGTTGATAGCCCATTTTGAGAATCTTGGCGAATACTGAAAAGGCAGAGTTGATTTGACGGAGGTGGCAATAGGCATTGATGAGTATGTTTAAAGTGATGTAGTTGGATTGAATTCCGCGAAATTCCATAGATTGATAAAGATGAATGACGATTGGGTAGTGTCTTGTTTTGACGAGGGAACCTAAGATTTTGCCGAATTTGATGATTGGTGGTGGAGGATGCATACGGAGCATGCGGTTGAAGGAATCAACGGTGTCATCGAGATTTGGCAGAGAATGAAAATGAGTGTGAGAGAGTAATAGCGTTGAGTTTGGTATTATAGAATGAAATCTGAATCTAAGAATAACCATTGTAGGAGTATGAAGAAAATGAAGAAGAAGAGAAAGAGATGAAGAAGATGTACCTCGCAAGATTGAAAATGAAGATCCAAGTCGCGATCGTTTTGGTCGTCACAAGTTTACTATGACTCTAGCTGGAATAATTAATTCTACCACAAAATAAAAGAGAGCCATCCGATCTAATCAACGGTATAGATTTACCATCTCTAAATTTTCCCTTTAAACCCAAACCTACGTCGTGGATCAGATTCACCTCCTACAATTGTAACTTTCGGCAAAACTTCTGACTTTTGTGAAACTTCAAAAACTTCTTGAAATTGTCAAACATTAGTCGATTACCGACTTCATCTGTTTTTTTGTAATCACACTATATGATGTGGTAGTTGACTGCACATGTGACACCTCCATGTGGACTGAAGGTTATGCACATCATAGTGGGTAATTGATTTAGACTCAAGAGCCTTTGAATGAGATGACACGAGTCTCTTCTAATTTAACCAAGGTTCTAGGTTCGAATCCAACTTTGGGCATGCAACAGCGTTAAAACTCTTAGGACAGTGTGCCACCCATTTGTCAATTCTTTTTACAAGAATTTATTACGCCTCTCTTTCAGGTTAGCCCTCTCTTTGCTGACTTATCATTCTCTTAGGCTTCTCTTGTTCAGGCTTCTCTCTGAGAGATGAAAAACATTTTGTTTTAGTATATTGAAGAAAGTCAATAATGGAAAAGGTTTGCGTGTGATCTCCATAACTCAATGATAGAACGTTATAAGGTTTGTTAGAAAACTTCGTTAAATGTCTGTCAACTGTATGTTTTTTTTTTTAACTTTATACTATATGCAGGGCATGGCTTCAATTTCTGACAATGATGTAAAAGAATACTTTGACAACTTTGAGAAGCACAAGAAGTTATTTTATTGGGAGGATGTTTCAGACGAAAAGGCCATAAAAATGGCTTTTGGTAAGGAGGAGAAGGACATAGAAAGAAAAGGAAAAAAAAACAGAGAAATGTTATACATGATTTTAAGGTGATAATGTTTGCAAATATTATTGCTAACACCACTCTACACACACTTCTAGGCCATATATTACTTGCATGTATGATCAAAACTGAGATAGTTTGAAAAGTCTTATCCAGAAAGAACACCTGCTAAAGGTCCAAGCTCAGCACACTGTTGCCAGAAAATGGTTATACACTTTGTAAGTATGGCAATTACTTTTTGATGTATCATTCTTAACTTACGGAATAACTTAGAATACTCATAAAATAATTACAAACATTTTACTAAATTATGATTTAAGGCTTGTATGAAGCAATTCATGAAAGTCTATGAAAAACCATTTTTGAACTATAGCTATCGGTTGCACACTAAGGTGAAATTGGTTGCAAGTGCCTTGTTTTTGAAAAAAAAAAACATATTTTGAAGTAGTGCAACCGGTTGCAACATCTAGCAAAAACGGTTGCAGACACTTAAAATTCAAAAAATATGTATGTTGCAAGGTGTAACCATTTGCACCTCATATAGAAACCGGTTGCAACGTGTAGAAATTCATTTTTATAAAAAGACACCATTTAAAATCGGCTTCTATTCATTGGTAACCCTTTTTCAAAGATTGTATTTCTTCATAAACATTGTTAGCCTCTATAAAAACCAACTGAGATCAGAATATTTTCACATAACAATCAGAACAAATTTTAAACTCTCAATTGTATAATTCAATATCACTTGCACTTGCATTAAAATTCTTAGCGGAAGATAACTCGTCTCTGCATCCTTAAACATACTAAATAATTTAAAACAACAATTAAAGAACCATAAAATCCTTATTTCAAAATAGATGACAAAAACTCATAGTGGTTTCCCCGTTCGCAAAACAAGCATCAACCATAAATCTTACACATCTTGTGTACCAAAAATGTTGGTGTAAGGGATCAGCTTCCATCAGGGCGGAACCAGCTGTGTTTGAGGGTGTGCACCTGCACACCCTGGATTTTGACATTTTCTCTCGGTAATCATGGTTTTCATGTATTTTGCACACCCTGACATTTTAATTTTGCACCTGCTTCAAGACTCTGTCACATCAAAGTTGCTGCTTACCTGCACCCCTCTAGTACTTTTTTGGATGCAATTGCTTTTCAGTTTTAACATTATAAATACTGACTTTTGCTTTTAATATTCATCCTTATTTTTCTACTTTGGTTAATTGATTTGATTAAATCTCTGCTTTTTATTTTTTATTTTTATGTTTCCAACTAAACGTGAAAACAAGCTTATTTCCAAATCCAAACAGATTCAGCCCCTACACCATTAAAGTTTCTTGTGAAATTCCATCATATGTACATATATTATTCTAGACGTGGACAATATCTTGAAGTTTTACATTTTATGTTGTTTTGTTTTCAATTTCTTTTGTTTACAAGGACTATGACTCTTTAAAAAAAGGACTATGACCATGTTAAACGTTGAAATTACTTCACCAAAATTTGAATGTTACATAATTTAATAACGTTTTAAAAAAGTATAAATTAAATAAATTTATTTTAATGAGATTTTACTAACAAAAAGTACAAAAGTTTTAATTACCATTGAATAAAAAAGATATGTAATATATCATTTAATTTAATTGCGATATATATTGATACGCTGGTAGAAACTAAGTTGTTTATGGTGCAATAAGAGAACTTATTCATCTTGAGAAAAATTGAATTCTAACTATTAGGCTATCTGACAAAAAAAAAACCTCTTTGAAGCGAAAAATTATTTAGATAAAATAGTCTGCACCCGCTGGTGCAGGGACCTAGATGTGCCACTGGCTTCCATAACCACAACAACACAAGACTAAACAAGTAATTAAAAATATAAAAAAATATACATATACCGTTCTTCTACCAAAAGTTAGATTAAATAAATACAGTTACCAAATATTCTCAAGAATGAAGAATAGTAACTAAAGAAACATGTCGAAGACAAAAAGTTGTACCTTTCATTGGTCTATATAACCTTAAATCCAAAATCAATGGGCAGCGTAATTACTTAGAATCAAAATTGAAATCATTATTCCTTATTATTCCCAAAAGAAAAGTATTACTCATCACATAAAGTTGCAACTTGTTTATATATCTATACTAAAGTTGCAGCTTGTTTATATATCAAAGTACAATCATATTTATATACATTACGGTTGTGTTTCGTTTTTTTTTCTTTTATTATTATCTTTTCTTTCAAAATGTACATGGACTCCAAACATAACGCAATCGTGAGAAACTTTATGTAATAAATATGCATGCTCTTAAGACTATATGATCCATATATAATCACCCCACCACTAAGACTGTTATCACAAACACAATAGGAAGCTTTGAAACAGATTGACGAATCAACATTAAAGAAAGGTTACTAATGATTTGTTTATTGTTTTCTGATAAAATTAACAGGAAATGATACGTTACTGAAAAGTTTTAAACTTTTGCAGTTGAAAAGAGAGTTGATGAAGTTCTCCTACACAAAACAAATCATAAACCAATAAAGGATTCAAATATTGTGCTAGTGAAAGAGAGGAAAAATATTGATTGGATTGGTATCCTTGAAGATGCAGAAGAGGCTCGTGGGGAGTTCTCTGATAAATGTACACTAATAATTGTTGATGGCGATTATCTCAACCATTTGGTTGTAAGTTGTTTAAAATACTGATAAAATAGTTTTGTGTAGGTATTTTAAATTTGAGTTTTGGAATTAAAAATAACATATCATATTTATTTATTTATGCAGAAGAATGACCTACCACTAATTGGCAAACAGTTTTATGGTGTGTACCTATGGAGAGGAAAATTCTCGATTCGTGGAGAAGTAGCAGCAAAAATGTCACGGACAATAAAATAATTAATGATATCATAGAAATTCTTGGAATAACAAAAACAAGGTGTACAATTCCACTTATTAATCGAGATACAATCATGTAGTAATCATGGCTCATGTGGCGAGTTACTTAAATATTACAGTTTCATGTATGTATTTGTTTTATTTATTCCCCATACTACAATACCAATATATTTCTTTCAGGACATCGTTGAATCACATATAATAGGATTACTTGTTAATTTATTTCATTCATTGTGTCTGTCATCACTTAAATGTCCATTCTTTTTATATGAATTTATAACGCCTCTCTCTCTCTCTCTCTCTGTGAGTTGACTTATTATTCTCTGCAGGCTTCTCAATCAGAGATGAAAAAAAAATTTAGTCTATTGAACAAATTCAAGAATGAAAAATGTTTATAAGTGATCTTCATACTGGAAGATAGATTGTTAATAAGGTTTGTCAGAAAAAATTCGTTAAAATCCAATTAAGGTTCGTATCCATTTCAAAAAGAACAATAGTGAAACTAGGTTAAAGTTCCTAGCGGAAGATAACACGTCTCCGCATTCTTAAACATACTAAATGATTCAAACCAATAATTAAAGAACCATAAAATCCTTTTTTCAAAATAGATGACGAAAACTCATAGTGATTTATGAAGATCGTTAAAACAGCATCAACTATAAATCTTACATATCTTCTTGTGTACCTAAAATGTTGGTGTAATGGGTCGATTTCCATAACCACAACAACACAAAACTAAACAAAAAATTAAAAATCAGAAAATATACATATACTGTTCTTTTGCCAAAAGTTAGATTAAATAAAAATAGTTACCAAATTTTCTTAACAATGAAGAATATAATTAAAGAAACATGTCGAAGATAAAAAATTTCACCTTTCATTGGTTTATATAACCTTAAATCCAAAATCAATGGGCAGTATAATTACTTAGAATCAATATTGATAGCATTATTCGTTATTACTCACAAAAGAAAAGTATTACTCATCACATAAAGTTGCAACTTGTTTATATATTTATACTAAAGTCGCAGCTTGTTTATATATCAAAGTATAATTATATTTATACACATTACGGCTGTGTTTTGTTTTTTTTTTTCCTTTTATTATTTTCTTTTCTTTCAAAATGCACATGGACTCCAAACATAACTCAACCGTGAGAAACTTTATGGAACAAATATGCATGCTCCTAATATAATCAGTGCTCCACTAAGATTGTGATTCCAAACACTACAAAAAGGTTTAAAGTAGATTGAAGAATCAACATTAAAAAAAGGTTAATTATGATTCATTTATTGCTTTCTTATCAAATTAACAGAAAAAGATATTTTATTGAAATTTTATAAACTTCTACTGTTGAAACCATGACCCAGATCTGGTTGCTTTGTGTGGAAAGATAACATGTTCCCTAAGAGAAGACAGTGCAATTCTGGTTATGGACCCAAGATTCAATAAAAAAAGAAATGAACTGCACCTTTCTTTCCATGTTGGAAAAATTCTTCTCCGAACTTTCTGTTGAAGATGCACACCGAGTTGCAAAACAAAACATAATTGATGTGCCTAAAGTTTTGATTGAAGATGAGTTAAAAGAAATCCCTAAAGAGTTTCATCTAATAGTAGCTGAAGAATATGTGTTGAATTTTCACTATGCATGGAGAATCGGTGCAACCGCTGATGTTCATGCAAATCCTCAACATGCTCATGATGGGTTTCCAAAATGGGTTCAAACCCTTGATTCATTTGGTGACAGACTGTTGAAAATAGTGGAAGTGGTGGCAAAGATGTTTGTTATAGGATTTGGTCTTCCTAAAAATGCATTTACATCACTTATGCATGAGGGCCCCATGTATTAGCCTCAAGTGGGTGTGACCTCGGCATGTTTGGTCGTCGGGGAATGGTTTTGGCCGAATACCATTATGACTTCAATTTTTAACCATTTAGGCTAGAAGTAAATTTCCTGGTTTAAATATTTGGTTAAAAAAACAGACGAAAGGTTGAAGTGACAATTCCTGCTGGGTACCTCCTTCTTCGAACTGAAAAACAGATAAAGTGGTTAACAGGAGGCAACTGTCAAACAGTAATGCATGAGGTGATTGTTGATGACAGAACAATCAATGCACACAATAAAAAGTAGGATTGTAGCTTATGGGGTGTCTCATCAACACTTTATGTCCAAATAGCTCTAGATGTTGTGTTGGAGCCATTGAAGTGCTTTATTGCTTCATCAGTATGCGGTCATTACCCTCCTATACGTCCAACACACTATGTTTAGCAGCAGGTTGCTGTCGACATCAACAGTGATTAAGAAATGAAGATGAAACTTGAAGTCTACTATGAATATCAAACATTATAAAACATCATTTTTGTTTAATTTTTTTGTGGTGTACATAAGACATGAATTTAGTATTAGTATTGCCTAAAAAAAATTGTTGAAATTCTCCTACACAAATAAAATCATAAACCAATGAAGGATCCAAATATTGTGGTAGTGAAAGAGAAAAAAAAATATTGTTTGAATTGATATCCTTAAGGATGCAGAAGAGGTTGGTAGGGAGCTCTCTGATCAATGCACACTAATAATTGTGGATGACGATTATGCCAACCATTTTATTGTAAGTTGCTTGAAATACTGATAAAAATATTTTCCTGTGGATATTTTATATTTGAGTTTTGGAATTAAAAATAACATATCATTTTTATTTATTTATTTATGCAGAAGAGTGACCTACCACTAATTGGCAAACATTTTTATGGTGTGTATCCATTGAGAGGGAGATTCTCAATCCACGCGAAAGTAGCAGCAAAAATGTCACAGACAAAAAAATAATTAATGATATCATAGAAATTCTTGTAATAACAAAAGATAATGTGTACAATTTCAGTTATGAGTTGAGATACAGTCATGTAGTAATCATGGCTCATGCGGTGAGTTACTTAAATATTACAGTTTCATGTATGTATGTGTTTTTTTTATTCCCCCATACTATAATACCAAACTATTTTTTCTAGGACATCGATGGATCACATATAAAATGATTACTTATTAATTGATTGCATTCGTTAATTTATTTCATTCATTATGTTTGTCATTGCTCAAATTTCTATTCTTTTTACAATAATTTATTACGCCTCTCTCTCTCTCTCTATCTATCTATCTATCTATCTTTGCAGACTTCTCGATCAGAGATGAAAAACAATTATATTTAGTTTATTGAAGAAATTCAAGAATGGAAAAGGTTTGCAAGTTATCTCCATACTAGAAGATAGAATGTTAATAAAGTTTGTTTGAAAATTTTGTTAAACAACAATTGAGGTTCGTATCCATTTAAAAAATAACAATAATGAAACTAGTTTAAAGTTCCTAGCAGAAGATAACTCGTCTCCGCATTCTTAAACATACTAAATAATTCAAAACAACATTCAAATATTTGTAAAAACATTCAAATAGTTGTAACAATTAATTATTGTATTAATTTTTGATGTTTTTTTTTTGTTTTTCTTATTATTATACTAAGAACTAGAGAGTATATTTGAATAAATTCATCTCAAACTCTAGGCTACTACAATCAATTTCAAAACTATCATATTCAACAAGAAATTATATTTGTATAACCATTTCATACAACTTTTGGATAACTTTCTCTCTTATACTCACATTGTTTATTTATTCTTTTTTCATTTTTCTCTTTCTATTGTTTTTGACCAATAAGAAGAAAGAACAATAAGGTTGTTCTAAAAATTGACACTGAATGGTTATACAAATATCGTAACATTGTTCAACCTTTACTTCGTCTTTAACCTTTTTATTATCAACAACATTCTCTTCTTTCTCAAGGTTTTCAACAACCATCACACCATCATATATGATTATCTCATTACTCGGTCGTCCGACTAAGTTCATCATAACTAACCATCATATGGATATATCTATACTTTTTGGGCTTTGCATTATCTCGACGATGTTCTTCCCACAATACTGGGAGGAATTGGACAATCGTCATTTAGATATACTTGTAATATAATTTATGCCGATTACACATAAACAACGATAAAATTAAATAATAAACTAAATTCATAAAAAAAATGTTTACCATAATAAAATGGTTTGTCACTTACATGTGTAAGACACATGATTTGGTCTCTCCATGATGGTGCACCACGTAAAGGGAAAAAAAATTGTCTACCTTTTTTCGATTTATAGTAGTAATATCACTTTGTAATAAGAAAGATCACATCTGACATAATCTTTCATTTATTCAGAGGTGCGGGACCAACTCCATCTAGAGTCAGAGCCTGACCTGCTCGAGTTAGTTGAAGTTAATTGTCATGATCATTGGTTAGCTCTCGTAAAAGTTCAAGACATATAATGTGAAGATCATCAATATGCATATCATGTTGGTCTGCAACTGCACGAAATCCAAAATGACTATCATTCACAACATTCACCACCTTTTCAATAAATTGATGCATGTAATATGAGATTATGTCTTTGTCTAGGATGTCAACTTGAACCGAATGGGGCTTAGGAGACTTATTACTAGCACGCACAATTTTCCTACTAAGCATGTTGAATTGGACTGCGAAAATTGTGTATCTGGATCGCTTGTGTCGACATGTTCTTAGAGATAAGGTGATCGCTTAGTTAATCATACAAAACATTCAACATCTTAATGCATCTTTTTTATTTACCTTTTTTGGAGGTGGACACGTAGAGGTTGTTTACGATAAAACAAACTGCCGAAACTGCTCTTTGATATGAATTTTCATATTATAATCATCATCATCTTTGAATTGGGTTTGTAATGTATAATCATATGCTAGGATCATGGTAAAAACAAGCCTATGCATTATGTTATGTTACTGGGCATTTTAAATTATATAATTTGAATAAAGGTAAATGTCAACTAGTGCCACCGGGACACTAGTTAAGAACCAAATATAGTATGTATTACATTGAAAATTGTGTTGTCAATCTCTTAAAAGTCAATAAAGTGCATTTTTTCAATTTAAAACTTTCTTTTTTTGGTTTTTTTAACTTGTGCCCCGGGGGCACCGGTTAACATGACCCATAGATAAATTTAGTATAGTTCGGTTTATAAAATCTGAAAAGCACCCAACACCCTACAAAATGAGCATATTGGTACACATTCAAGGGTTGTGGAAATGGTCAATTTCGAGTTATATCAAATAAGTTTTATGTATACTTCATATTATATAATCTGAAATGCCCCATAACCATGCAGAATAAACGAGTTGCATTTAGATTCTGAACATCACTTCAGAAACTGAACTCTATCTGCCTCTGAACAGTGACTTCAGTAGGAGAAAACGAAGAAAAAGCTAACATAATTCAACCCCCCTTCTTGTGTTTTTCTCACCTTCATAATAAACACGATATGAGTATATGTATGTCCAATTTTTTTTCTTTATCCTCTAAAAAGTGTAACAAACTAGATGAGTATATTTGTACTTACTTCTTCATCATCCCTAATTATACCCTAAACCAACTTTTTCTTCTATAATAAACATTGTTGTTGGTGTCATTAAAAAATTAAGAATTTAAATTATATTGTTGGTGCTATTGAAATAGATAATTATGGTTAGATTGATTTGCTTTAATTTGAACGCAAAAAATCATTTATATTTTTACTTTTAATCAAAATCAAAATTTCATAAAAAAACATCACTCATAATTTTTAAACGTTAACGTAACAATAAAAGTGAAAAGACAGACACATGAATGTTCATCTTTTCGCTAATAATAATAATAATAATATATAAGTGTTCAAGTCCAAAGCATATTTTCTCTTTAAATATACATCATGATATTATATTTTAAAGTGTAATGCTTCATCTCGCGAAAATTTTCATCATGAGAGCATCACGACACTCTGAAATGTGTTTGATGTGGGACCCCCTTTCTAGCTTGACCCACCCATGCATTCAATCTAGTGCAAAATCTGACGGCTATAATCCTTTCGGGACAACATCGTGACTTTTGTTCTCTGGATAAATAGCATCACCCTATTTTAAAACATATATACAAATAATATGAAATAAATATCTGCACATAAACCTACGAAAATAATGAAATCTAATAAAATATGTGAATAAAATTTTATTACAATTATTTCCATTATGAATGTGAGAAATGATTTGTAAGTACCTTTGGAAACCGTGTCTGAATCCTTCAAATCCGCCCTTATTCTACTAAGTCTTTGAAAATCAATTTATCTTAACAATTTTTTTATACTAAAAAAAGAAGAATTATTTTAACTATTTTTTTTAGTAGACTTAAAATTATTAAACACTATTAATACATAAAAATTAAAATCATAAAAATTATTAAAATATTAGTAATTTATTGATTAACTTGAATGGAATAAAATAAAATGATAATGTAGTTTTTGACTAAATTAATTTGTTAGAATGAAAATGGAAATGAGTAGAGAAAAGAAGCATTATATACAGCACACAAACAGCATCATCGTAGCATAAACTTCATCCATCATCTCAGAGAGAGACAAACAAAACTAAAATCTCTCTCTCTCTCTCTCTCTCTCTCTCTCTCTCTAAGATCTCTCTCTCTACCCTCTGAAATTCGGATCTGAATTTGACGGCGTTAGGGTTTTGAAGGGTTTTTCCATTTTCATCAATGGCTACACCTTTTCCCATTCCTCTCACCGCTGCTCAGGTACACTCTTTTCTTCTTCTTCTTCTTCTTCTTCAATTTCTTTCTCAATCTTCAAACCCTAATCCTAATTCGTTTCTTTGTGAAGGTTGGGACTTACTTTGTGGGTCAGTACTACCATGTCCTTCAGAATCAACCTGAGTTTGTTCATCAGTTCTACTCTGATGCTAGCACTATGCTCAGAATTGATGGGAATGCTAGAGATACTGCTACTGCAATGCTTGTATGCGTTTTTTTCGATATTACCCATGTTTTTTTGTGATGTTTTTTTTTGTGGGTGTGACTGGAATTTGATGTTAATGGTTCTGAATATGGAGTGGTGTGAGTGTGAGAGTTTGTTTTTTTGGAGTGTGGGTTTTGTTGAAATGAATAATGGGTTGCTTTTTATTTTTGATTTGAGAAGTTTCAATTACATCCTAGGTAGATGACACGTTTGGTTGAAGACCCGTGTCAGGTTTTATGAATCACGGACATGACATAGACACTGACATGTCGACACCAGTCATAATTTGAGAAATGACATAATTCAATGTAATTATATGTGTTGGTGTTGTAGTGCCCCTGTCCGACACTGATGTCTGTCAGTTTCTGACTTCAACACGACACCACCGACACGTGTGATTGCATTCAGTTATATATATTTTTTCAACGAATTATCGATGTCGATGTGTTAGTGCTGTGTTGGTGCTTCATAGATTACATCTATGATTGTGGGCTTTACTTGTTGGTTTTTAAGTTGTTAAGAAAAAGGATTAAGAATTTAATAAATGTGGGTAGGAAAGGAAATAAATGTTGTTGGTGTGGATAAGACAGAACTTTTGTGAATATGGTGGGACCCCTTTCTGGACCCTGCGTATGCGGGAGCTTTAGTGCACCGGGCTGCCCATGCGTTGTTTAGTGTTTATGGTCAGATGAGGATTTCAAATTGATTTTATTGATGTGGCGTAAGTTTTGTTGTGTGTTGCGTATTATTCTACTGAGAATCGGAAGAGATGACATGTTGGATTATACAACGAACTTATTATTTGAAGAGTTTCAACTGGCCCTTTAATGGTTGGTTTCATTCAGTTCATGAGCATTGTTCTTAATTGTGGTTGTGGTTGTTGCAAGTATTGCAGTAGTTGCAATGCGAATACCAATCATTGTTACTTGAATTTATTTTTTGTTTGCACCAAATAATTAGGCTGTAGCTAAGATCCGTCATGGTCCACTGTTGTGGTCTTTATAGTGTTATGCTGTGCTTTTCATTTTATTTGATATATTTCTTCAGCGGTGTATGTTGTTGTGGGTCTCAATTGTGATTTCATCAGGTGATGTGGCGTACACTTTAAAACCGATGTTCAAGAAATTCAGCTCTTTGCATTTAAACCGGTTACAAATCATGATTAGGAAACTCATGTATGCACATTAGATTTATTGACTGTACTGTGCCAATATAATTATGCAGTGTTCACAATTATTACAGCCTTTTACGAAATGATTCTTTCCGATTATATTTTAATAAATCGTTTACTTGACATTTTAAAAAAAAGGTCTATTTTTTGAATCACTAGCGGCAGAGGAAGACCTAGAAAAACTAAAAGAGAAACTATTAGGAAAGATCTAGTGATTATTGAGTTGGATAGAAATATGGTATATGATAGAGCATTATGTTGGCGTTTGATCCATGTAGCCTTTTACCTCACTTAGTGGGATAAGACTTGGTTATTGACGTTGTTTACTTTTTGAATAATGTGCAACTTGTTGAAGTGGTTTCATATTGCTGTTCTCTATTTCATACTTTTTATTAGGTCTTTAATTGTTTGAAGGTACTTGGCATTGTCTTCAATTGTTTATGCACGTTCAGCAATAGTAAATTACATATCCCCATGTCACTCGAAACTGAGAAAACTTGTCTCTGTGCAGCAAATCCACGCATTGGTTATGTCACTCAGTTACACTGGAATTGAAATCAAGACCGCACACTCTTTGGAGTCTTGGAGTGGTGGCGTTATTGTGATGGTTTCTGGATCTGTGCAAATTAAGGACAACCTGAGGAGGAAATTTATGCAGACATTCTTCCTTGCACCCCAAGAAAAAGGATTTTTTGTGCTAAATGATATTTTTCACTTCGTTGAAGATGATTTAATTCACCACCATCACCACCAGGCAGTCTTGTTAGCTCAGAGCAATCTTGATTCAAAATTGAATGTTCCAAGTACAATTAATATGCCAGGTAAAATCAGAGCTAGCTTGTACTAACTTACCTGAATTGAAAAAGTATCACTTATTGCAATTAAGTAGTATAGAAAATGCAGAACTTTGTTTCCCCTAGTTAAAGTTTTCAGAGGTCATTTTGACTTTGAATCTCTCCATGGGTGTCACCCATTCTTTTATCAGTTTATGATAATTATGGATCTGGTCAAGTTTAGAGTCTATGTTAGATTGTTAGTCCCATGTTATTTTGTTGTCTTTCTATTCTCCGAATCTCTAGTTTGTATGTTCTTTTAGACAGAAATCTTTGTCATGTTTATGAGCTTTTTTCCCTTTTACATCTCAAGCTATTTTCTTTACATCCACTGCTGTTGGCACTCCTTTTTTTCTTCCCTTCTTTTGAACTGTTTACAGGTACTATATTTATTAGTTTATCACTGTCACCAACTGTGTTTGCCACATTGTTATCAATTGTAAACTGCTATCAGACTCTTATCCTGTCGACAACACTTCAAAACCATCAGTTCCTTCAACTTTGTTGGAAAAACTGCATCCTTTCTGTTAACAAACTGAAGCATAGCTTTTACTCTCTGATATTGAATTATAAGATCATACATTGGTTTCTGTGACTTTAAATTAATCAGTTGCAAGCTTTACCTTATCCTTATATATATATGCAGATTGTTGTTGCAAGTTGGCTATAGTTTTTCCTTAAAAGTTAAAAAGTGTAAAGGTGGGAGTTGTCAGGGAAGCTTGATCACTAACCACTTTTTATCATCAATCATAAATGTTTAAATCTTCTTTAAAAAAAAAATCAAACTGTCCTAGAAAATTTTAGATAAATAAACAATGTGGCTGGTTATGTAATATTACTTATTCTTGAAACTGTGATGTTTCTACTTGTAAGTGATTGAGAGCCATGTATTTTGCAGTATCCAACTATATGCTGAGTGGAGATATCCAGGCTAGGGAGTATGCTGCTACAAATGAGGTCAAAGAAAATGGTGTAGCCGACAATTATGGATATTCAGAGCAACGGATTCAGCGAGGCCCTGATTCTGAACATATAAGGGAGGACAATGCTGCTGAGGACTCAAATGGCTCACTTCATTCTTCAGGGAATGCCGTGCAAGATCACCTACCTGCTTCTCCTGAAGAACCTGCTGGGGAGCCACAAAAGCACACTTATGCCTCCATTGTATGTTCTGATTAACCATTATATTAATATCTAAACAGTGTTTTCTTTTGGGATTTAGTTATGACATTGGAACTGACCTTGTTTTGGACTGTTGTTGGCAGTTACGTGTTGCGAAAGGACAGTCTACACCTGTGGCTTCTCAGCCCTCTCATAAGAACGTTTCCCCTTCAGAATGGGACTACATTCCACCTAGCAGTAATCAGCAATCAACCGCATCGGCAAATGCATTTGAAAGGTCTGAACCAGATGCAGTGGAAGAGCTTCCTGCAGCAGAATATGAAGGTTACTGTGTACTTTTTGTTTTATAGAATTGATTAATTATTATATTCCTTCATTTATTATTTATAGCTGCTTTCTGGCAGTGAGCACGTTTTCACTGCCCATTGCATAATATGCAAATATTTATTTTGGGTATAAATCTAATATTTTTTTTGCTATGATTTCAGATGAAATTAAATCCGTTTATGTGAGAAACCTGATGCCTACAGTGTCTCCTTCTGAAATTGAAGAGGAGTTCAAGAATTTTGGTAGAATCAGGCCTGATGGTGTTGTTATAAGAAGTCGCAAGGTTAATGTCTCTTAATAATTTCATCTTCAAGTAACTGTTTTTATTGATATTAGTTCATTTACGCCCACTTGATATATGAATCTAATCTTTTCATTTTTACGTAGGATGTTGGTGTTTGTTATGCATTTGTTGAATTTGAAGATATGTCAGGCGTTCATAATGCAGTCAAGGTTTTAATTTTCTTTATAAATTAATTATTATAAGTTTGAGAAATATAGTCCATATGAATTATTTGACCCAAAACCACAGTGAACACTGAGTCTTGTTTGTCTTGTATGTTTTCAGGCTGGATCTGTTGAGATAGCAGGAAGACCGGTATACATCGAAGAGCGGAGACCGAACAGTAACATTCCTTCTCGAGGAGGGAGTATGTCCTTTTGATTGCTGTTGTTATTATTATTGTCATTATTGATAAATTTTAATTTTGTTCCATATTCAATTCTATGTTTTTTTTCTCTCTCATGTATAATTAAATACTATTTTTGCTGTATTAACAGGACGAGGTAGAGGCAGGGGTAGCTATCAATCAGATGCACCAAGAGGGCGTTACAATTCAAGAAGCTATGGCAGAGGAAATGGTCAAGATGGTGGTGATCGCGAGTACAACAAACCAAGAGGAAATGGTTACTATCGACCGAACCCACGCCAAGAGAGGGGATATTCAGGTCACCAAATGCCAAGAAATGGGCAGAATCTGGCTGAGTCCTCCTAAGTCAACTAATTAAAAAATTATCAAGAGTCCAATTTTGTGTCCAGATATTTCAGCTCCTAGTAGTCAATTTTAATAGATTAGACCAAAAAATGGTATTTTTTAGTCTTAAATTAAGATGCTCAGAGAATATGGATGTGATATTTTCATTTATGATCAATTTTGTTCACAAGGGGTATTCTATTCCATTTGTTTCTCCAGGAATATTTTTGTTTAGCTGGTAATATGGCTATTTTAAACATGACAAGTTTACTCCCAAATGAAATTTGAAATCTAGTTTTTATATTTGTTAGGATTTGATACTCTGATCGCTTAAATGAGACATACACTGGGTGACAAATAAATTCTATATGTAAATTGCAGATTGCATAAATAATTGTAAGCTTTTACGGAGTTGGATGGTTCTGCAAGATTATTTCTCTGTATTTTAAATTTAGTTTATTTGCAGTGCATCTATATGTAAATTGCAGATTGCATTAATAATTGTAATCTATTTATATGCAGCACGGTCATTTGTTATATATATTTTTTAAAAGCATGGTCGTTTTTAACATATTCTATAGGTTGTCTTAGGAAAATTGTGGTGAAGTTACCCACAACCAATTAAAAGTAGTTTTTCATTTACATAAGTTCAATTTTATTTTTAATATAGAAGATTTGATGATGAATTTTATTGCGAATTTTTGTTTTATATCAAAATATAATTAACTTATTCTATCAAAAAAATAAAAAAGGTTAACAAATGTGTCGAATTATAAAATCTTGTGTAAATTTTGGCTGGTTATGTAGTTATGTTAGTTTATTTATTTTTTAAAGAAAAATGTTGGTTTATTTTGGAAGTTTATCATTCAAAGGTTAGCATTTCTTTTTTTGAAATGCAATTTTTTTTTCCCTAAAATTAATTAAAACCAAACACGTAAGTTTTTCTCTTGATGCATCTATAACAAACAATAAAATTAAGAATCAATACCTAACTTGACGGTGCGAATATAATAGTAAAATTTGTGAAGTTAATCGTAGATTAATCTGTCTATACCTATATATTGCAATTACACAAAGGTTAAGTGTTGGAAACTAACAAGATTCTAAAATAGGTAGGTTCACTTTGTAGCAAGTCATGTAACATAACTTTTACCAACAAATAATCCTAATATAGACTAATATCAAAAGGGAAGAGAATTTCACACATCATCACCTAAAATAAGGGACCAAATTAAAGGTTGAAATCTATTCAAAGCTCCTTTGATTTGCTGTCTGCAGTGTGGCAAAGACCTTATTTGCCTCTTTCCTTGATCTTCATGTAACGCATCAACAACATTCACATCTTCATTTTCTTTCCTTTCCTTTGTTTCCTTTGTTCAAAAGTATTAAAGCAAGACAACAAAACCTTTGATAAAACTCTAGCACCAATACCTTCATTTTCCATTCCCTCTTATTGCAATTACATCAATTATCATCACTAGCTGGCTTCAATTCTTAGCCTTGCATTTCTAATTCCCTCGTATTGTTGATGCAATTGCATCATAACCATTAATTGGTCGGTATCATGTCTAACATTTTGGCATGTTACCAACTCCTAGAACTTAATGTCATATCAGCACAAGATTTGGCTGAGGTGGGCCGCTCCATGCGGACCTACGCAGTTGCATGGGTTGACCCTGACCGCAAACTCTCCACTCGGGTTGATTCCCAAAGTGGGACCAATCCGGCGTGGAATGATAAATTTGTCTTTTGGATTGACGAAGATTTTTTATATGATGACAATTCAACAATAACAATTGACATTTATGCCATTCATTGGTTCAAAGATATCCATGTGGGTACAGCCCACGTCCTCGCCGATGATATCATCCCACCATCACGACCTTCCCATAACAATAACTATAAACCTCAGGGCATGCGGTTCGTGGGGCTTCAGGTCCATCGACCCTCAGGTCGCCCGAAAGGGATTTTAAACGTTGGTGTGGCAGTCATTGATAGCTCTATGAGGAGCATGCCTCTTTACACACACAACAGCACCCCAGCCGTTGGATATCATCGAAATGATCATCATGATCAACTAAGCCCTCAAGCCATGGCAGAGCTTCGACGTGCGAAGAGTGACTCCAGCTCAATGATTGCCTCAGAAGTTGTGGAACATGAGAAACGACTTAGGGCTAAAAGAGGAAAAGCAAGTTCCCAAGTTACTCCTTCCGAGTCTGCCTCTATGTTGAGTGGCTCAGATGTGAAGGCTACACCAACCTCGAAAAATGTTAAATCCAGAAAAACGAAGAAAAACTATCCAAATGACTTCAACCCAGCAGCTATTGTTAGTTATGACTACGAAGTTAAACCCTCCCCAAAACCGCAGTTTCAAAATTCTCCGGCTTCAGGGAGAGCTTACAATAACGGTGGAGTACGAGCCACTCCACTACATGCATTCGCCATAAATAATGCAGTGGCGAATGCAAATATGGAGTACAACAGTCCATACAGATCAAACATGGGCCACCATCGTCCTATCATAACAGACTCTGAATTGGGTCCGTCTGCATCCGAGGTGGCAGAAGCGGTGGCAAGGCAACCCGTGATGGATGAGGGAGAGAGCTCTATAGTAACAGGGTGGAGCTTGAACGAGAGTGTCGAAGATTTGCAACCCAAAATTGAGAGGTGGCAAACGGATTTGGCACCGGTGTACGATGGCCGAGAGGTGTCAAGTAAGCCAACAACTAGCAAGAAGAAAGATAAGCATTCACGTAGGCGCACAAATGGTGGCGGTGGCGATGGTCGTGATAATGGCTTGTTCTCTTGCTTTAGTGTTATTTGTGGTCTTGAATGCTCCATCGTCTGCGGCGGCGATAAAAAGAAAAAAAATAGGCTTCGCCGGAATCAATCTGTGGATAGTGCAAGCTTTGTATGAAAAAAGGGTGTGAATATTAGTTGCATGCATGCATGGCTGATAAAACTTAATTTTTATTCAACATTGTTTTATTTCCAATAAATTTCAGGCTCTCTTTCAAATATTAGTTTAATCATTTCCCAGATTACATTATTAGAGTATGTTACTTTGTTTAACCAAAAAAGGAAAAAAAAGAATGTATTACTATGATAATGAATAATGCGTCTAATTTTATATTTGACTATGATAATGAAAAATGGCTTTATCTATAATAATAATGAACATAATTTTTTTTTTTGTTGATATAAGGAAATCATTATATTCGATCATTTTAATTGGTGGATATTTTAGATTATTCCTCAAATTTTGTCAAAAAATATTAGACTTCATTTTGCGTGTGTGAAGGAATTAGACTTCATATTTGAATTATTTTGTCCTGTTGAACTGAGACTTTAATTTATTTTTTAATGAAAACTAGATCTTGCCCATAAGCCAATCAGAGATTTGATGACTTATATTGCCGTGAACCATTTATCACAAATGTTGACTACTTTGATTTCAAGCAGTGAGTTAATAATTTCCCGTCAGATAAAAAATAATAGTGAACAAATCATTCTAAATTCTTATTTAGTTGAGAGAAAGATACATGAATTATTTCAAATTGAATGATTAAAAACAATTAGTTTTATATCAATCTTGTTCAGAGAAGTCCTCATGAGCTTAACTCAGTTGGTAGGGACAATGCATAAAATATGCAAGTTCTGGGGTTCGAACCCTGACCACCACAAAAAAAATATCTTGTTGAGAGAAAAATACGAGAATGATTGAACCAATAATTAAAAGTATCTAAATATGAGACTTAATATTCAGTATGAATAAGGCTATTCTAAATATGCTTGAAAATCAATTAACAAGCCATATTCAAATTGAATTTCTTGTGATAAAAAATAGAAATCTCATAAGGAGCAAAAATTGGTAAATTAAATTAAAATAGCAACCAAATGGAGCACCAAAATAACTACTTATAAATTTATATATTAATTTTTAAATGCAGAAAAAATAAATAATTTATACTAAACCACATTTGTAAATTTATATTGTAAACCTCTTGAGCCTCTTCAAAACAAAATAAAAATAGTAAACCATTTAATATGCTAACAATACCCATTTAATTAATTGGGTACCTGAGATTCTAACTTGGTTTAATTTAGACAACAAAAATTATTAGGTTATTTTTTACCGGAAGGGAAATTATTATTAGTTTAAATAGTCATACTATTTTATGAATCTCAATATTTCTATTTCTATCTATGAAGCACAGATACGGATACAGACACCGGACACGACATAGACACTGACACGTCTGCTAAAATTTTGAGAAAATCACTTAATTCAGTGTAATTATATGTGTCGGTGTTGTGTCGGTGTCGGACACGTGTGGTCCGTGCTTCATAGATTTCTATAACAGTTGTTAGAAGATTTATCCAAGCCAACACAACCTTTGTTTATCTTTGCATTTTTAGAACTAATTAGAGCATTTAAAAAATTGAAGATGGGCAAGAAAGTGAAGTACCACAATAGGATACTCAAAAAGTACTAAAAAAACCAATAATCTTTTAGTCACTAAAACTAAGAACCAATTCATTCACAAAATTTTTCCACAGAAAAGAAATACCAATAGAGTTTTAAAACTTTAATAGCTTAAGTTCTAAGTTTTGCTAGAGAATACAAAATTAACCAATGTATACAATACAGTAGAATACAAAATGGACAATATAGCTTATTGCAAGAACTCTCTTGGATCAGTAACATAACTAGTCAATGCAGATGCTGCAGCTGTATATATGGTGAAGCCAAATATATTTCACCTTCCCTGTGTCCCATTCGCCCCGGAAAGTTTCTATTCGTGGTTGAAACACAAACCTGAACAACCAATACATCAGCAATGGAAGTAAGCTATTCAGAATTTCAGATTCTCAATGTCATAAAATAAATAATTTGTAAAGTAATAAAATTAGGGAAATGTTACTCGAACAACAATTTGGGACGAAGAAATTTGAAACTTTTTTGGTTGGTAGGGCATTTCACATACGTGGTTAATAAAGTGGTGGATTTGGTTGATGATTATATATCATGTGTCACAGCACATTAACCATCAACTGAACTTCACCAGTCATGAATTTGAATGTTATTAACCACGATTTTCAGACGTTCAACTATCTAAAGATTTGAAAATTGGAGTTTGTGGTTAATCACGTTTAACATTGTAGCTAATCAATTACATAATGATTATATCATACTCATGTGTGTGTGAGCAGTTATTAATTTCTCGTCAGAACGTGTAGAAATGAAAATTTATTCCATTCAATGTGATAAGGATAGATGTAATATAGGCCATCAGCACAAACAAGTCATTAAAAGAACACTGTAAATTATATAGGATGTAGATTATGTTGGAATGCAAATGCAAAATACAAAACCGTACATGAAAACATGGAGACCAGACTTACACATGTTAAGATAAACAATCAAGTTAAATGTTATAGCAAATGTAACCTTGTACATAATAACGTCTTAATACTCGGCCAGAAAAGCCAACAATGATATAAAAACCTATGTCAAACATAATATTTATAGATATGCAATAGGAAAATATGATGCATACCGATGCTAGAAAAACTTTTGCCGCAGCCATGAAATCTTCTGTTTTTCCACCCATACAAGATCCTATGTATACTCTGTTAATTTTCACGTCCTTGCACTCTCTTGCTAAAGCACGGTTATCCGGTGAATGAGGCTGCCACAATTAAGTATTACATTAGTTGAGGAACAAAGTAACAGCATCAGACAAAAAACACCTTATCGATCAATGGAAATGAAACCGAAGGACTAACCTTGGCCACCAATGGCTCCAACTTTGAGATATTAAGCTCATATGCAACATGAAAATTGAAGAAGGCTATTATAACTCAATACAAGGTGATCTATGGAAAATTAGCTATTCCTAAACATTGAATATAATGGAGAAAATAAAAAGAAACTGAAAACTGTGTCTACCTTGCTTGCTGGTCACTATAAACTGGTTCATATGGCACATATGTCTTGCCCTGAAAAAAGAAATAGAATCAACATTAAAAGCAGTGTTGGATAGGACATGAGCACAATATGCACAAGGGAAAGCATCATTCAAGGTAAATTACACATACCAACACTGTGTCAATACAGAAGAACTTAATGAGAAGGCCTGCTCAGCAGGCAAGATTAATTACAGTAAACTAATAAGGAAAAAGAAAGTGCGATACTTTCACTACAATATCATAACGAAGATTACCCTTAATAAACAGAATACTAAATGCTCATCTGAAGATCCAAACAATTACAAAATTTGATCATTGTGACATTGATATGGTATAAAATGCTTTGAATTAATCTGAACATTCAAGAATTTATGAGATATTTAATAGATATTCTAACATTCTCAAGCTAAATCGTTATTACTAGTAAATAGTTCAACAATGCTTGTAAGCTAACTTAATAAATAAAACAATGAGATGGTGAAAAGAGAAGTTGAAACAAAATTCAAACATAATATAATTTCAGTGCATTAACTCAGCTGTAAAAACCTCGAGATATTTATATGTAATGCTATCCGGAGGAATAACACCATTCTTTCCTCCAGCTTCAACAACCATGTTGCATAATGTCATCCGTTCTTCCATCTACCCAAAAGAGACAAATTAGCAAAACAACGTTTATAATCAAAATAAAAAATATCAGAAAATTGAAGAAATGCTGAAAGATACTTTACAGAATAACATAACATCTTTGATTAGCTTACTTACATTTAAACTTTCAACAGTTGAGCCAACAAACTCCATAGATTTGTAAGTTGAACCAGCCACAGTTATTTCACCAATAATCTGTAAGTAAATAATTCACTCATATAAAAATGCAATCTCCACATTTTCTACATGTAAACAAAATAACTATTTTAAGGGTACTTGCAGAATCAAATCCTTTGCAAGCAAAATTCGGCATTTCCCTGTCCATTACAAATCTCAGAGTTGGAGGCACCTGCATTTATATGGAGTATAAGATATAAATAACAATTATTTCTATACTATTAATTAATCAAACAAAAATCCATCTTCATTCTTAGTCCAAAAGCTTCGAGAAAAGTCTTAATTTCTGATTCTCTTATTTCACCCCAATACTATTTCCAATTCTATCACACATAAGCACACAATGGCTGTTTAAGGGCAAAGCTGGAATCGCAACAGATCATGCCCCAATGGGGAGTTATTCAAGTCAAGATGTTAATTGTCAAAGTTGCCAGCAATCTTGTTCAATTGTTCTGATCTACCTACGTTTTATTTATGGTAAAAATATGCTCTCTTTATTGATATCATTGTTGTCAACTGCTAGATCACAGAAAATAGCTTTTTGTTCAAGTTCCGCTACGCAACAATAGCTTTTTGGTTTAATATCTACGTCTTAGAGGCTTCCATGTACATTGAAATATTCCCCTTATGATATCAATCAGTGTTGTTAAAGAGTATGTCTACATTGCGATTGGCACGTTCGTCACTTGTGAATATATAGTGGTCAGGTATTATTACAACCTTTTCACGATCCCAAACCTTCAAAAGAGCAATACGGTAAGGAAATCACAAAACTTGGGCTTCAACATGAAGAGAATGACAGTTTAGCAACCCTAGAAAGACTACAATCCTCCTATCAATCACATGATTATAAGAACTAAATTCACGATAATTTTCTTTACAGCTGCATAATTTAAGCAAAAGCGTTGCAATGGTAAAAGTGATTCCGACTAGGTTGGTTCCATAAACACTGAAAATCATCCGCAACACGCAAAATATCATTGATAATAAATAAAGAAAACAAAAAGCACGGGGGCTCATAAACCCGACCCATGAGAACTCAACAATATCTATAAGAAGGCAAACCAAATCTATTTTGGAAGAAATTTTCAAATATAAAATTGGGAAGGGAATCTTACCAGACTAGTGCAGTTATAAACTAACCCTGAGAGACAAGCCTATCGAATTTTTATAAACATGAGAAAGAAAAATGTTTATTTGATTCACTAAAACTAAACAAATACTGCACCTATTCCTCAGCCTACGGGGGAAAATTGTACTACTACTGAAAGCTTGAATAACCAGCTGGGAATCACATTCCAGCCAAACAGTGTGTCAACTTTGTCAAACATGGCTCTAGTCAGCTCAGCTTGAGAGGCACTCTTAATGCCTATGTTGGCAGAGAAGGAATAAAAGCATCAATATCTTACAAAAACTACCACCAATTGTAGCAAGATCAGGACAGCCTCTAACTACATCATTAGTGTTACACTTCACCGTATAGCTCCTAGGAGCAACCCAGATGGCCTCTTTGATATGAGGAGCATTTTTACGATGACGTGATATTGAAAATTATGAGAGCCACAAACTCAATAAAAGAACTGTAATGGCATCTGCTGAATCTTCCGAATTGCTTGTCATCATTTATTTTTTTGACTTGGATAAAGCAACTGTAAAGGCATCTGCTTAATTTTCCTAATTATGACTATTTACCAAATATTTAGGAGCATCTATATGATTATCATTATCGATGACTAATGCTGCAGAAGCAGTATCCTCTTCTTCTGCTACAGTATTCCAAAATATGCCAACAATGCTCGTATCCTTGACTCAGTTTCGTCAGGATAATCAATAATAGTTGCCAGAAAATTTCCTGCAATTAGGCCTGAATCCCCAATGGAACTTTAAATCGATTTATCTGTAGTATAATGTTTGGAATGCTACGAAACTAAACTCCTGCTGGCTGATCCTGCAAAGCCAGAATTACAACCCTTTGGAGTCTCAAAACCACTTCCTTCTTTCGAATCATCACGCTGCCTGCTCTTCCGAACAGCTAGAGAACCGCACTGATTCATCAAATATCACTTCTAAACCATCACGAGTTTGGTCTTCCTCAAAAACAACCAGGACATTCTGTAAAATCTGCATAACGTCAATCAACGGTTCAACAGAATCAGCATTGCCTCTAATTACATCATTATTGTCGAACTCAAAAGCACCTCCCGTCTGTACCACCTGATCTAGTATTTTATTTGGATCAAAAGTGCCTATTTCTTGATTACCAACTGTTAATTTAGGAATATAGATTGGAACAAGTTTTTTCTTGACGCCCACATCAATCTTTGTCCCACGGTGGCCACTCCGGGCTCTTGCATTCTTCGAACAGTCTTTCTACAATTTTGAAGAGAATACCATATAATCTTTCATTTTTTGAAAATTCTCTTTAGACCAAGACCTGATATTGCAATGGATTCTCTTTCAACCGATACCTGATATTGCAGGGAAAGAGTACGATCCAAATCCAAGAGAGTTTTTGCATAATGACTAAGTTTTGTTGATAGTTTCATCATCCAGAGACAAAGAAATTCCCACAGAACTATCAATAGCAAATAGAATACGGACCTCCAGTATTCTTGAGGTAACCTCATGATCTGAATCCCACAATGTGCATTTGTTTGAAGTACCATCATAGGATCAAAATCTAATAGACTCCACAAAAAAAGGCGAAGCACTTCCGAGATCAAGTTCCAAGCTCCAACAACAAGAAGACTGACACAAATGTTCTAGGGGAGTGAAACAAGGTTCAAAGAAACCCTGGCCAATTGGAATGATCTTTCGAGGACCCAAGGGCTGCCAAAGATGCGATAGCTTTTTCGTCAAGCCATCATATATTTAAGGTTTATCACCCTTCTTAAGCATCAATCTTCCATAAAAATGAATAGTTACTGCAATATCACAAACATTGGTTATGGTTTGCGCAAAGGTTTTCTTCTGATGTGTTTAAGGCAACAATGGTGTGGAAGTAGTAACAGTAGTAGAGTTATACTGGACAAAGGAAGCTCGCATCAGCATCGAGTCATGATCAAGGTAGAAGAAAGTTGTTCAAACTCTTGTATAAATAAAGTCAAACTCTTGCAGAGGAAACCCTTGCATGCTTCTTCTCACATGATTATATATAGACAATTTTCAAGGTAGAAGAAACGTCCATATATGTCGAAGACACGGACAAGGGTACGACTAAACAGGCAAATTCATTTTTAAGTCATTCGCAGAGAGAGAAAAAGGAAGAGAGATAGCAAGAAGATAATAAGAGTATGAGAAAGAAAATTGTTCAAAAGTTGTCAAAAAATGGTTGTACATATATCATTGCTCTTACAATTTTGCCTCCATTTCAATTTTAAATACATTTTTTTCCTTAAAAAATAGTTTTCTTTTTGTAATTTTCACGTTATTTTCGGTAAATAAATCACTAAACAATGTTATTAAAAGATATAATTTATATGTCTCCACCAACATAGCTCTAGGGACATTGCCTGATATATTTAGGGGGTCAATGTTGGAATACCCATGAATCTAGTTCTCATAAATAATTTTTTATTGATGGAGCTCATTAACCATTTGAGTTCGATTGCTTGATATAATGACCCATGAATATAGTTCTCCTGAATAATTCTACCAACTATATTTTACCAAAACATAAAAAATATAATTCATCCACAAGATAATTGTTTTTCAATAATCAATTAATTTAATTTTTATATATGCTAAATAAAAATAAGAACAATTTAATATACCAACAATAAAATAAATAAAACACTCTTACATGTTTTCATTCATTTTAAACGTTGACAAACGGTCAATTGTCAACTTTGTCTTATTTTTGATATGTCATAGTTTTCAGTTGTTTTTCTTAATACTACCTCCGTCCCTAATTATAAGACCTTTTTGAAATTTTTTTTTGTCCCTTTTTATAAGATCCCTTTGGTATTTTCAAGTACATTAATTATTTCTTTACCAACATATCTTTATTTATTTTGCATCTTTTTCTTCACTCAACAATAAATAATTATGTTGAAAACATAAATCAATTCTCTCTCTTAAGGATAAAATTGTAAAAACAATAGTAATTATATACAAATTTAATACTACAACCAACTTTAATCTCCGTAATTTTGGCAAAAGCCTCCTATATTTAAGAATGGATGTAGTATAAAACACTAAAGAGTGACGTTGGAAAGTATAATTCATACAAGAGAAAACTATTTTTCCCTAATTCATTAAATATAAGTTTATTATAACTACTAAATATAAAAATAAGAATAATTACAACATGGTAACTATAATTTATTATAAAAACCATACACAAAACAAATGCGCGTAGCTAAAGAATTCCTTACAATAGGTTTTTTTTCTCTCCTAATTTTTTCTTTTTTAATATTATCGATAGAAAAAAAAAGCACAATTATGATACAAAAATTATAATTTTTACAACATGGCAAGAGTTTTAGCTTTTGTGGTGTGTGTCGTTTCCTTAATCTCATATGCGGTTTCAGTAAGATTCTTATCTTTTTTATTTCTTTCTATTTTGTTTCCTGTACTAAATTTATTTATATTGACTCTGAATATGTTGACAGTCTAACTTGATCGCGTTCAATCAAAAAAGGCTATATTCTTTTGTTTAACCTACTCAATTATTGTTGTGTTTAAAAATCAGGTGTATGGAAGAAGGGGCTCATATGTTCATGTTAAAGTTCTTCAAATATGTTCATGTTAAAGTTCTTCAAACAATCTGATTTAAAACAACTGCCATGTCAGCTGATAAATTTGGGAAGGTGAAAATTTAAGCTCCAAAAGAATTGAAGCAAGAAGACAACAATGGAAGATATGTCTAGTGCCAGAATATCACCCTTAGGCCTTAATAAGAGCTATAGTTGTTTAGGAGTAAGAATGCGTATCTTTGTTTTGAGGATGTCATACTCTAGTTTAGGTCAGATCTTTAGTTTTAAAATCATAAATGATATATGTTGTCATTGTCTTATTTAGTGTTTTAGTGTAAAAAACCTAATATTGACGTCAACGCAAATATAATAAATCTGGCAAGCTCGCGAAATATAGGGCAAACAATTCAAAGAAAAAGTCAATCCAAAATTAGGAATATCCAAACATAATTTATTCATCAACCTATCTAAAAGAAATCACAATTATCCATGTCACAATCCAAAACCAACATATTGTCTTAATAAATAATTGCCGAAACTGTAAAATTGTCTCAAAGTAGATAGTAACAAAACATGTAGAAACTGTAAAATAATCTCGAAGTAAATAGTAACAAAACATATAAAAGCAGCAGTAGCATGACATCATAATTCATCAAACTTTCAACAAAGCCCTCTTTCTCTTTTCCTGATCCATCCAATAACTTGCAACCTTTGATAATACTTCATTGAACAACATATTGTTACTAAAATGCACCAAATGAAGTAGAAGTTTCATCCTAGTGACTGTGACAACCTGGAAAAAATAGTAAGAATTATAAATTCTTCCATGCTAGTTATAAAGGATAACTTGTGAAACAAATAAGATAGCGACATGAAATAAACTTACATTGATATTTTGATAATCACTTCTGAATGCACACTCAATCATCCATTTAGCAACTCACACTCCACAATCATTACAGTGGAAAATTGAAGAACATTAGTGACACCGACAATAACCATAAAACTAAAATAGAAATAAACAAAGTATAATGAATGAGAATTATGATCCATTGCGCTGTGTTGGAAAGGATCTTGGTTGAATTATACAGAAGTTTGATGGAAAATACTTGGGTGACATTGTGGTGGGTGACATTGGCCAACCACAATGTCACACATGTACAAAGAAACAAAAAAAAAATTGTGAAAGAGAAAGAAGAAAGACACTTGTGACATTGTGGTTGGCCAATGTCACCCAAGTGCTACCCGAAGTTTGATATTGAATTGGATGAATTCATATCACCAATAGATTCATTACTCAATATTTCATCAATAAAAATAGCATGCAATAAATTACAAACCTTAGTAACATAAGCATAATAATAAGTTATAAAGTAAATAGAATGTTCATACATACCAGCTTCAAAACTTCCCGACGTCTTAGACATTTCTTTTAGGACAAAGCAAAGAGTCTTACAACACCAACTTTCTTTCTAAAATATCGACGACCATGAGATACCAGTGCAATCCTTTATCATTAACAGGAATCTAAATCCTTAAGAATTCAAAAAACATAATTCAGTTGATGCTTTAATTTTGATGGGGAAATAATCATTCAAACATAATCAACATAAAACAACCTTTGTAACAGATTGACCTTGCTTTGGCATGAAATCCTTTTAAAAGATTTTTCGCACTTCTTGCGGAGTGTGTCGCCAGCCGAGTGCGTATTGCTGCATAAAAAATACAAACTTAATTGATTTAAATCATAGTACAAATAAATAGAAAGTTCTAGTAAGATCAATAGTAGTGGACACCACAAACAGTGTAGAGAGATACCACACTCATTTTGTTTTGGATAACAATTCCATCAGCCAGTTTTGTTGCGAAATAAACAAATTAATAACCTGCATAATGTAATATCAAAATTATAGACTTATACCATCAGAATACAATATGATGTTTTAAGTAGTTAGTATCATATTCAAATTACCGCATGATCCACAAAACTCCTTGGCATAAGTGACTTTTGGGTTTTCCTTCCAAACACACCTGTAGTTGAGCGAATCATTACCTCCTCCCTATAATTAGAATTGACAGAACCATCAACTAAATTGATATATACAAAACTAATAAAATGATATCCAAATACATTAGGATATGTTTTACCCATTCAAGTCATCAACACCAGGCATAAAAACACACACACCTATGTAGGCACAAGCATCATTTATATTCATTGATGGTGGTGGTTTGAATGTAATTGAAATCCACTTTCAAACAAGAATCATGTCATAAATTAGGTAACAATTGCAATTGTCAGACTCTGAATTGAAGTAAATATTTTATGGTTGAATGATTTACTTATTGTAGAAATTTCAAAAGTATCAACAACACATTCATATCCAATCATCTGACTTGGATAATAGTTTAGGTGAAAACCATTATCATCCTCCTCTTCAGATATGCAAAAAAGATTTTTTCTAACTCGATTCAGTTCCAAATCATCCTCTTCAGGAGTTAGAAAAATGGATGATTTGGAATTGAATCGAGTTAGAAAAATAAAATCTTTTTTGCAAACCTGAAGAGGAGGATGATAATGATTTTTACCTAAACTATCATCCAAGTCAGATGATTGGATATGAAGGTGTTGTTGCTGCTTTTGAAATTCATAGTATGACAATTGCAATTGTTACCTAATTTATGACACGATTCTTGTTTAACAGTGGATGCCAATTACATTCAGACCACCACCATCAATGAATATAAATGATGTTAGTGCCTACATAGATGTGTATGTTTTTATGCCTGATGTTGATGACTTGAATGGGTAAACCATATCCTAATGCATTTGGATATCATTTTTTTGACTTATTCATATCAATTTAGCTTATGGTTCTGTCAATTGTCATTATAGGGAGGAGGTGATGATTCGCTCAACTACGGGTGTGTTTGGATCAAGGAAAACCCTAAAGTCACTTATGCCAAAGAGTTTTGTGGATCAGGAGGTAGTTTGAATATGACACTAACTTCTTAAAACATCATATTGTATTCTGATGGTATAGGTCTATAATTTTGATATTACATTATGCAGTTTATTAATTTGGTTGTTTCGCGACAAAACTGGCTGATGGAATCGTTATCCAAACCAAAGGAGTCTGGTATCTCCCTACACTGTTTGCGGTATTCACAACTACTGATCTTACTAGAACTTTCTATTTATTTTTAGTATGATTTAAATCAACTATGTTTTTATTTTTTATGCAGCAATACGCACTCGGCTAGCGAAACACTCCGCAAAAAGTGCGGAAAATATTTCAAAAGGATTTCATGCCAAAGCAAGGTCAATCAATTACAAAGGTTGTTTTATGTTTATTCTGTTTGAATGATTATTTCCACATCAAAATTAAAGCATAAACTGAATTATGTCTTTTGAATTCTTACAGATTTTCATTCCTGTTAACTATACATGGGTGCACTGGTATATCATGGTCGTCGATATTTTAGAAAGAAAATTGGTGTTGTTAGACTCTTTGCCTTGTCTTGAAATTAATGACCTAAGACGTTGGGAGTTTTGAAGCTGGTGTGTATCCTACATTCTATTTACTTTATAACTTATTATTATGCTTATGTTACTAAGGTTTGTAATTTATTGCAGGCTATTTTTATTGAGGAGATATTGAGTAATGAATCTATTGGTGATGTGAATTCATCCAATTCAATATAAAACTTTTGTATAATTCAACCAAGATCCCTTCCAACACAGCGCAATGGATCGTAATTTTCATTCATTATACTTTGTTTTTTCTATTTTTAATTTATGGTTGTTGTCGGTGTCGCTAATGTAATTCAATTTTCCACAGAAATGATTGCGGAGTATGGGTTGCTAAATGGATGATTGAATGTGCATTCAGAAGTGATTATCAAATTATCAATGTAAGTTTATTTCATGTCACTATCATATTTATTTCACAAGTTATCCTTTATAACTAGCATGGAAGAATTTATAATTCTTACTATTTTTTCCAGGTTGTCACAGCCACTAGGATGAAATTTGCACTTCATTTGGTGCATTCTAGTAACAATATCCTACTCAATGATGTATTGTTAAAGGCTGCAAGTTATATGATGGATCAGGAAAAGAGAACGAGAGCTTTGGAGAAAGTTTGATGAATTATGATGTCATGCTACTAGCTGCTTTTATATGTTTTGTTACTATCTACTTCAAGACAATTTTACAGTTTTTGCATGTTTGTTTTGTTACTTTCTACTTCGAGACAATTTTACATTTTCTGCAATTATTGATTAAGACAATATGTTGGTTTTGGATTGTGACATGGATAATTGTAATTTCTCTTGGATAGGTTGATGGATAATCTATACTATGTTTGGATAATCATAATTTTGGATTGACTTTTTGTTTAAATTGTTTGCCCTATATTTGGCGAGCTTGTCAGATTTATTATAATTGCTTCGACGTTAATATCAGTTTTTTGACACTAAAACTCTAAATAAGACAATAATTGCATATATCATGTATGGTTTTAACAACATACCTCTTTCTCTTTCTGATATCAAAGTGTAGATGTCTTGACCACCAAACTTCGAATTATGGCTCTTCCATCTTCCTTCAATTCAAGTCCTTAAATAACTTAGCTAAGCTGTTTCACATACAACAAAAATTAATAAATTTTGTCTCCAACACAAAATTCCATTAAATTGTTCCAAATAAACGATATAAAGTTATCTATTCACAACTCCAAAACATTACATTCTTCAAATTCAAAGCCTAACTAATCAATTTTATTTTTTATTTTTGAATAAGCAAATATTATTAACTACTAGCAATCATGAAAGATGCTAACAGGGCAAAGAAATACTAAAAAATAAAAAAAAATCAAGAACTCGATCTGGCTAAATTTAATCATGCATACAATCATTTTTTTAACTCCAAACATGGGACTGCATCATTCAACAATTGTTATGATCCTAATATTAAGTTATATACATCTAACAATTCTTAAAGAGAGAAAAATTGACATGACAGTAATAGAAATAGTGGAGTCAAATTTGATAGTTTTATAATAATTGATAAAAATCAGAAAATATTATTAACTACTAGCCCGTGCAAGACATACTAACAAGCTCGAAACCAAATTCCGCACAAAAACGAAACTGAACAGCAGAATGGGAAAAACACACCCCCAAAACAAATACACCAGAAGGCTAAATAACACCCTCCTAAAGCCAAAAAAAGAGAGCTCCCAAGCAAAAAGCAGCAGCAAACGCGCTGCACTGCTACACCGGAAAACATCAAAACAAAAAAATTTACTCTAGGAAAAATGAAGAGCTTTTAAAAGTGTAACATATAAAACTAGCTTCCACCATGGTCAAGCAGAACAACTTTTAAAAGAAGACTTAAATTATACTCTAGTAAAAAGAACTGACCTAAACTAGAGTACAACATCCTCAAAACAATGATATGCATTCCTACTCCTAAACAACTACAACTCTTATTAAGGCCTAATGGTGATATTCTGGCACTAGACATATCTTACATTGTTGTCTTCTTGCTTCAATTCTTTTGGAACTTAAATTTTCACCTTCCCAAATTCATCGGCTGACATGGCTGTTGTTTTCCATCAGATTGTTTGAAGAACTTTAACAAGAACATTTGAGCCCCTTCTTCCATACACCTGCTTTTTCAGCACAACAATAATTGAGTAGGTTAAACAAAAGAAGATGGCCTTTTTTTCGATTGAACGCGATCAAGTTAGACTATCTACATATTCAGAGTCAATATAAATAAATTAAGTCAAGGAAGCAAAATAGAAAGAAATAAAAAAGATAAGAATTTTACCGAATCCATAGATGAGATTAAGGAAACGACACACATCACAATAACCATTTTCCAATGGAAGACATGAGCACCCCCATTACAGTGGATAGGGAAATCTAAACCATGGGGGTGATTTCATTGTATCAGAAGTATTAACTTGACAATGTTTCATCCTGCCGGGTTCAACAAAATATGTCTGCACAATGTAATGATCAATACCATAGACAAAGTAGGAATCTGAATTCAACAAACTTACAAGACAAAACTCAATAACCACTAAAATTTGTACTGCACTAATATCAGGACATGTGCCAACTAGAAGAAAACCATAGCTATAGAATGAAAGTCCAACTGCGGCAATCGTTGAGGATACAACCACCAGATTGATAAACCTGAAAATTGAGATGTGAAACATATTATTTTTATTATAGACACTAAAGCGATCAAAGCATGGCGAAAGCCGAAAGGTAAATTGTATAGGCACGCAATATACACAGTTCAGTGAAAATATGATCAATCTAGCACAACCATAAGCCTTGGTTATTGTTTGCAAAATCAAACAACTGCAGGAAAGAAATAAAAAAAGGAATAAGAAACTTTCACCAAACAGAAAAAAAGTATATTTTTAATTCTAATAATAAAAATACTGCTACATACACCTTGTTTAATTTTTTCTTCCTATTGTCAATATTTAGTAAAAGAAATTCTGAAACCCACTTTGAAAACAGAATATAAAATAAATAAAAACGTGTAATTAACACTTATAATGGAAATAAAGAATCAATATATTTCCTATTTTTTCGTCCATAAGTCCTAGCTAAGCTGACAAACTGCCGAAATTGTTAGGCCGGACGCCATGACCGGGGTTCGAACCCCGGTACCTCCACTTGTGTGTGTGAGTTTATAATGGCTTTGCGATTTCGTCTATCTACAAAAAAAAAAAAAAAAAAGTTTAAATAGTTGACACACTATATAAATATATGGCGTAGTGTGTGCAAGTGTTATAAACATCTTCGTAATGAGTTTGATTCCAACAGATAAAAGTACCATATAAACAAAAAAAAAATTAAAGCCATATGGAGTAAAAGTAAATAATTTGCATATAATAGTGATATGACACAAAATAAAACCATACTTGTGTCGCATGAGTTAGCATTTTGGAGGCATATTTTTTGTTCATCAATCCTATAAGAATTCCTAGGTGACATATCCTCTGGTCTTTGCCAACATTGATGATCTGAATCAGGATCACCAATTTCTCCATACAAAATATTTGGATGTGGATGTGCTTTCATCAAGTAGTTTGTTCCCCATTTTATGGATGCTAATGCATTTGTAAGCTCATTCTTTTTACAAGTTGTCTCCAGCATCATAGTATTCTCCCACTAGGTTAATCTGCACACATATATAAATTTTATAATTTGTCTAAAAATATGTATAGTAGCTAATATTTCAATTTGATTTTGTGACTTATGGTATCCTTTGAGATATTAGATTCATTCAAGGGAATGGTCTTTCTCTACATGGTAGATACACTTTTACAAACATATCCAACTGCTAACTATACTCATGAGAACTTATGATATTTGGTTAAAGAAAACAAGTATAAGATTTGTAATGCTCATCACAAGTCTATCAAATAAAAACAACTAATTAACAGAAGAATGAAAATTCTATAGAACAATTATAAAGTCATGAATTAAAATTAAATAGATTAATATTTATGATGTTCTTTAGTTTAGAAAAAGAAATAAAATTGATGTATTTGAATACAATGTTTCTTATGTTTTAGTTTCTAATAGACATCATTTTGTATTTCTAAATTTTGAACCAACTCAAATATGGATTTTGGTCATAAAAATTACTACCACTAATCACAAGTTTGTTTAAAATAATAATATAGAATGCTAATCTTTAGCATTTTCTTTATGAAATGAAGGAAAACTCAAATGTGCAAAAAGATCTATGAAGTACGGACTCCGACATGGACACCTGACATGATACTGACCCAGACACTTCGACACCGCTAGTGTAAAAAATATAGGACATCAATACCACTACATATATGTTAATTTATTTATATACCTAAAATGAAAATCAAAATACAAATATAAATATCTAACTTGAACAAGTTATTTCATTAGAAAAAGTTATAAAACAAGACATTATAGTATTTGACATTTATGTATTCATCTGCTATCAAAAAAAAGCTAAAAATGTTATAATCAACTGTAAAGTTTATTACCCCCTAATTGATCAACATTTCTCAAAACATTTGTAACTCTTGGATCTATAGTATGTGGAAGCAAGAGAGAAAAAAAGTTTTAGATATTTGTCTTAGTTGTCTGACACGGCTCATATGACTGCTATACAAGTGTCATACAAGTCATAGAAGTGTCGAATTAAAGAAAAAACAATTTTATTTAGGACACCGATTTTAGTTATCTAATACGTGTCAGACAAGTGTCATAGGAGTCTTGGACCAACGCGTGTCGGACACCGCGACACGACTAGTTTTAGAGGTGTCTGTGCTTCGTAGAAAAAAATATAGCATATATACTAATATATCTTACCCCAACATCTTGACCATCTTTAAGTGCAGAATCCCCTCTCCATGTTACTCTTTGGCTATTAGGCAAAACACCTGAACGTTGGCCCTCAAAAAACAACAAACTTTTTGTAAGTGTTGTTGCATAATCAGCAGAAGCAACATTATGAATCAAAGAAAAACAACAAAGGAGAATGAAAATGAACACATTGGTTTGTGACATTTTGAAGGACAACAAAGATCAAAACAAAAGAACACAGTATGTTTCTTTTGGTTACAAGGAGACTAGGTTTCGGTAGAAGAAATTATTCACGATTTTAGGCACTAATTTAGAGCATGATAAGCGGTTACAAATCTGATTCACCAAATAATTAGGAATATTAGTATTAATTGTATCATCTTGGAAATTAAATATTAATTAATTACTAAATGGAGAAAGTAATAATATATCCGATTCACCAAATAATTAGGAATATTAATATTAATTATATTATCTTGGAAATTAAATTTTAACTAATACATGGAACTAGTAATACATATAAGGAATTTTTTTTCTTCCTAAAATCAGAATATAATACTCCCTTCGTCTCAACTTCAAAAAAAATATAAAATATACTCCCTTCGTCTCTTAGTATAAATTTTAACTATTGCTTTTTTAACGCTTATTAAGAACAATTTATTTTTTGAAATGGTATATTATACTACTACCTCCGTCGATATATATAAGACCCTTTTGCTAAAATAACGGGAATTAAGAAAGTAGATATTTGTATTAAAGTTGTTTGTAATCACTATTGTTTTTACAATTTTATCCTTAAGAGAGATAGTTAGTTTATGTTTTCCATATGTTATTTATTGTTGATCGAATAAAAAGATGTATAATAAACAGGGGCATGCATATAAAGAAATAATTAATGTAGTTGAAAATAGCAAAGAGATCTTATAAAAAGGGACAAAAAAATTCTCAAAAGGATCTTATAATTAGGGATGAAGGTAGTATTATTATTAAAAAAGTTGATAGTGTAGTTAATGTGTCTGTTTTACAAATGAATGTACCTAAAATGTTCTTTGTATGTATGTGTAGTAAATTTTGACTTTTTCTATTCCAAAGGTATTAATTAAAGGTTTATTTGGAAAACAAACAATGAATGAATAAATGTATATAGTAATTTGAAAAATGACTTATATTTAGTGATAAATTTTTAGTCAAATACGCGTGTTACTTCTTATAAAGCAAATTGTGCGTCTTAATAATACTTCATATGTTGAAAACCATGAGTAGGAACTTGAGCAAGAGGATGCATCAAGATCTAGAGGTACATAATTCTCTAGTATGTGTATCCTTTAATTTAAGTTGTGGTGCATGAGGATCTTAGGATGATAGTAGAGGCTATTTGGAGGTTTAGGGAATAATTGTGGTTAAAAAACGAGGGAGAGGAAAGAGAGGTTATTCAAGAATTGATAGACATAGATGTGAAAAGATATTTGTACAATTACTTTCTTATAACTTTTAGATAACTTTCTCTCTCATACTCACATTATATTCTTACTCTCTATCTTCATTTTTCTCTCTCAACTGTTTTTACCTATGAAAAGAGAGAAAAAGGTTGTCAAATAGGTTGTATCAAATGGTTGTTCAAATATCATTGCTCGACATAGATAGATGTAAAAGATAAACATAATATTGAGGGAGGAAAGAGGTGTCAAACAACATGGTTGTTTGATTTTGTTGGGGATGATGATGTTGGGTAACGTGTGGTTAAAGATAAGATTTTAAGTTAGTGTTAAGGGGGCGAAAAAAAAGAAGAAGGAAATTAAGAAATTGATTTGTTTTAAAAAACCTAATATTGTGTATTGATCATTTTGTTTGTGAAATGATACGCTGATTATTGAAAGAATAAAAAAGTTGACGCAATTTTTGTACCATAAAAGCTACTCTACTACTCTCCAAGTTGCTTTTTAGGTTGAAGGTAAATTTTGACAAAAGTCTTTTCGTTGGTGTTAGTGTTGCAAGGTGGGGGCATCAGTCGATTCTTGGATCGGATACCGAGTTTTCAAAAAAAAAAGGTGGGGGCATTACCTTTCAAATATTTGGGTTTGCCAATTGGTGATATTCCTAAGGAGGAGAAATATGAAAGGTTGATGTATCGACTCCTCTTACGTTGCATAGAACCATTTATCTTTATGCTAAGAGACAAACACATGACTGATTTTCATATCAAATGGTTTTAACTCTTTAACTTAAAAGAGCAATCATTAATTACAATAGTCATAATTACATAAGAATATCAGTTCAATTTTTCTATTTCTATAAACCTTTGTTTATCATTGCTTTTCAAGAACTAATGGTGCATGATTGATGATCTCATACGTCTAAGTATAGATCATATAACGATTGAAGATGAGCAAGGAAATGAAATACCATAAGATACTCATAAAGTACTAAAGTAACTACTATTGTTTTAGTCACTACAACTCAACCAATTCATTAACAGTCACAATTTTCCAACTGAAAAGAAATACCAATAGAGTTGTAAAACCTTAATAGCTTAAGTTCTAAGTTTGGCTAGAGAATACAAAACTAACCAATGTATACAATACAATAGAATACAAAATGGATAATATAGCTTATTGCAAGAACTCTCTTGGATCAGTAACATAACCCGTCAATGCAGATGCTGCAGCTGTATATGGTGAAGCCAAATATATTTCACCTTCCCTGTGTCCCATTCGCCCCGGAAAGTTTCTATTTGTGGTTGAAACACAAACCTGAACAACCAACACATCAGCAATGGATGTAATTCAGATGCATAATGTCATCACTTATATAAAAAGCATATAAATGCAATCAGCAGTCATTTGTCAAGTATTCACAAGCAGGACACTATCAACTAGCCGAGTATGACATTAAGAAGGGCAACAGAGTTCTCATTAATTACAAAGAAATGGTTGGTTTCACATGCTGTTGATTTTTCTTATTGAATGGTTCAATTAGGGGTGTGATGATTTCTCTTAAAAAATTACAAGGTAATTATCATCTCAGCTAGGTTGGCACCACAAAAAAGCCAACAGCACACCAAAAATATATTAAAAGATGCTGGGAAAGAAGCAGGGAACATGCCTGAGGTTCATTCATGCGGGCATAAGTATCTTTCGGACCACCCAAACAAGCACCACAACTAGGACTAGCAGGTGTGTCACAGCCAGCTTCTTCAAATATCTGTGAGCAAGTCTTACCACCAGATCCAGGGACAGGAAGACTATACACGTCCATCCAAACCTGAAATTCCATTAATAGAGCATTAGAAAATATTCATCTACCATAATTTACAATGAAAATTTATTAATATATGTGAATCAGCTGCTACAAATATATATGAGCATGAAGTTATTTGCAGACCTTCTGTGTTGCAGGGACAAGAAATGTGGGAACTTTGACCTTTTTACCCTGCAAATACAGATATCATGTTCTTCGTTAGCGGGAATAGTTGTAAGATTTATACCAGACATTGGCACAAAAAATCCATAAGCATAGGAAAAATTTCAAGTCCAACTCCAACATCTTTTTTCGGTGCTGTTGATGGCAGAAGGCCTAATATCCACCATATAAACACGCCATTGGGGCCTACAGTGCCACCATAGAAGGCATCCCTTCACAAGTTGCCTATGGCGGTTGTCGAAAAATCCACCACGACATTCCACCGTGGTAGCACCATGGCCACCAATTGAAAATACTGCTTTTTTCAAATATAATATCATAGATATGCAATAGGAAAATATGATGCATACTGATGCTAGAAAAACTTTTGCAGCAGCCATGAAATCTTCTGTTTTTCCACCCGTACAAGATCCTATGTATACTCTGTTAATTTTCACATCCTTGCACTCTCTTGCCAAAGCACGGTTATCCGGTGAATGAGGCTGCAACATTGAAGCAATTACATTAGTTGAGGAACATAATGACCGTGTCAGACAGTAATAACATATTGCTGAAATGGAAATGCAATCAAAGGACTAACCTTGGCAACCAGTGGCTCCAATTTTGAGACATCAAATCTATACTCAGAAAGAAATCTAGATTCCAAAAAAAAAAAAAAAACAGTATTAGTAATGAATAAAACTGATTACAATGGATACTAATATTTCTATTGTCATATCCAGTTTTTCTCCTGTATAAAATATCAAACATTGGTTTTCCTTTAAGTTGTTAATTTACAAGAGATGCATGCTAACTATAATTGTGAGAAAACAAATGGCGTGCACATAAGCTCAGTTCGATAAATTAAGCTCATATGCAACATGGGAATTCAAGGAAGTTATTGTAACTTGAACTACAGCCATAAAGCCCCCCTTTTAAGATGTTATTTGATTGATAATGAGAAAATAAGTGTAACACAAATAGTAATTATGCTCCCATAGGGTCTTCTTACAATGATAAATATTTATTTTGTTGTTTCTATCAACAGAATGGCATTTATAAACCACCACTTGCTCATCAAATTTATCAAGTTAACAAATTAAATTAATCAATTCAAAGTGATTGATGGAGCATTAGGTATCCCTAAACACTGAATATAAAGGGGGAAAATAAAAAGAAATTGAAAACTTTGTCTACCTTGCTTGCTGGTCACTGTATACTGGTTCATATGGCACAGATGTCTTGCCCTAAAAAGAAAATGGAAACAACATTAAATGCAGTGCCGAGTAGGACATGAATGCAATATGCAAAAGGGAAAGCAACATTCAAGGGAAATTGCGCATACAACACCATGTTCAACAGGCAAGATTAATTATAGGAAACCAATAATAAGAAAAACATGACACTTTCGCCACAATACATCATAACGAAGATTACACATGATAGACAGAGAACTAACTGCTTGAAGAGCCAAACAATTACATAAGTTGATCATTATGTCATTGAGGTAGAGCCTGTTTGGATTGGCTTGATTTGAACACTTGCGATACTGTTTAGGTGAACTTATTGAATCAGTTTATGGAATGTTTATAAGCTGTTTTCAGCTTATTACGATAAGCTCTCTAAGATAGCTTATGAAAACAGCTTATATGAAAACGGTTGACTTTATTTTATTTTTTGTTATAAAAACAGCTTAAGCATAAGCACTTATATGAAAAAAGCTTTTAATTAAGTTGTTTATCCAAACAGGATCATAGTCTAAAATGCTTTAAACTATTCTATAAAATCAAGAATTTATGAGATATTTACTAGATATTCTAACACTCTCAAGGTAAATCATACCAAGTTGTAACCTCGTTATTACTGGTGAATAGTCAACAAAAAGGAAATAACATAAACATGAAGAACACTCTATAAAACCTAGCTGAAAATATAACTCAGCGAGACAGTTGTGATGATCATCAGCCTGACCAAATTCTAGGCAAGCAATCTAGCAAAGTAAAAAACCAGCACTTCTTCAAAACAAGCATTTAAAAGCTTCAAAGAGCAAGAAAACATAAGAGACCAGAGAACGAATAAATTTGGAAACTTAATGGTTTACGGATAGTGCGGGTTGTATTGTAGCAAATATTAGAACAGTGGTAGCTAATGAAAAGAGAAGTCACTACTGGTATCATTCATATGTGAGAAATCACCACTACAGCGGTAGTCTAAGGCTTTGTTTGCGAGTTGGGTTTTGGAGGGGAGGGGAAGGGAAGGAAAGGCTTATGGAGAGGTAAACCCTTGTTTGGGAGTTTTAAAATTGGGAAAGGTTTTGGGGGGTTTTGAAGGGCTTCATTTGTCCAATTTTAAAGTTCCCCCAAATTGGGGGGTTTTGGGGGGTTAAACATACAAATTGATAATTTTGTCCTCATAATAATTCAAAATTCCAATTATAATTTACAAGATAAATTACAAAGTATATCACAATGTATTGATTTTAAGAGAAAAAATGGTAAAATAGTAAAATTATCACATAAGCCCTCCATCTCCTTTCCTTGTTGGTTTCTTTAACTCCCAAACAAGGGAAAGGCTTTCCCTCCTTTCTCCCTTCCCTTCCTTCCCTTCCCTTCCCCTCCTAAGCCTTTCCTTCCCCTCCCCTCAAAACTCGCAAACAAAGCCTAAGGAAAGAGAAGTCACCACTAGTTTGTTGCTTTGAACGGAGAATGTGCCTCTGGTTTTCTCTATGGGTGATGTTGAGTTGTATTCTATTAATAATTAATTATGAGCGTGTGTAACATGCTATTGGTATAGGTAACATATGTGTGAGAGGTTGGATTAGTGTTGTTGATCGCGGATTGTGGAAAATAGCAGTTTGCTCAAATTTCATTATGCAACAGAGCTTTAGCACAACCATAGTCACTATTTGACAACATTTGTACTAAAAAAACATATAGTAGAAACAATAGCGATTTGTTCAAACAGACTGTTGAGGTTTAGAACAGTGGTGGCGGGGCTGAACAACAGAGATAGTATAACAATGCAAACAATTGTGACTGTGGAAAGAATGAGGATTCCTTGCATTCCCACACACCCAAGATAAATAGGATGTGACAATCTAAGATTGTAGCCACAGCGAAATCGTCGGTCGAGAAACTGAGGGCAAATGGATGAGAAGAGACCAATTAGAGATATCTTTGCTCTCTGGACACACCCTCAAACACAAAAATGCAAAGCTTATTAGATTTTCGCAGGTAGCGCATGGTGGCATGTTGAAGCTAAAGTGGTGGTGCAATTTCAGGCCCTCTCTAGTCTTTAGTCAACAGTACACAACCCCGCAAAACAGGCTTGTGAGATGACGATTGCCCTCACTTATAAACACATGTTCAAGCCATCTCTCTTGCAATGTGGGACTCTTTAAACAGTTTATAAAGGTAAGGCGTGAATAGAGTTGGTACATTATGACTCCTAATTCATATCAATAAGGAAAACATATCGCAAAAAA